>Ga0209930_1000291_pt1 | contig 146434 bp, 127 predicted proteins | sample ThiBiot_500_biof_2_FD_183948 | JGI IMG/M metagenome (GOLD analysis project Ga0209930, IMG submission 183948) | Wastewater bioreactor microbial communities from Cape Town, South Africa - Thiocy_cont_500_biof (SPAdes) | ecosystem: Engineered > Bioreactor > Thiocyanate-remediating >...
AGTTGTGTTTTTCTTCTCTCATTTGAAAAGATTTTTATCGAACAATCGACTATATGACGATTGACAAAGATTTTCTTTCGAATCTGTCATCGATCGATGAAGAAAATGAATATACACGAACGGATTTCATACAAATTAATTTCGAACAAGAACTTAAATCTCTAACTGTTCATCATGGTGATACAGCAAAATTCGAAGCAAAAATTTCGTTAAGCAAATCATTCGATCCCAAACTATTGAATATCGAATGGCGTTTGAACGATATTTTAATTCCAAATCAAAATACAACCAAATATCAATTCGGTTCTCGACTCGATGAAAATCGTTTTTGGTTAGAAATACAAAATTGTTCACAACAAGATGAAAAAGTCTATACAATTCATATTAATTACGATAATGGCAAATATCATGATGAATCAAGTGCATTTCTATTTATCGATCAAACTACATCGAATAATTCATCGGAAAACAGTCAATGTTTAACATCAATCAATCATTGTATTCCTCCGACGATTACACGTTTACTTCAAACATCTTATCATTATCATCCAGGTGAACAATTACATTTTCTCGTTGAATATCTTTCATCAACATCCGAATATCGATGTCAATGGCAAGTACAATATATAAATACGAGAGATTTTCAATCGGTTGAAAATGCTGTTATTGTTCATGCTGATTGTTCATCGGTTCTAATCATCGAATCGATTCATCCGAATTTGCAAGGTTTATATCGATTTTCTGTCGAGAATATTCATGGACAAGCAATGACACAAACAATTGTTATTGTCAATACGAATGATTTAGATGATGACACAAATGTGAATCGTGATTATCATGAAATTGATGATGGTCAACGAAGTATACAGGACATTTCATCGAATGGTGAATCGGTTTATGATGAAAGGAAAAGTTCGATATCGAATGAAGATTCGTTGTATTTATCTATCAATGACAAAGGTTCATCAAATGAATCACAACATCATTTTGATTATTCAACAACCAAAGATCTCTACGGACAACGACATATTGCATATTTCGATCCAGCAATTAAATTTAATCATGTTGAATCGTTCGAACAAGTTGAAAGTGACGATACGCATTCGAACTATCAAACTCAAATTGGAATTCCATTTGATCTTCCACCACCACCACCCATCGATGATACACTTGACGAACATATTTATGAGGACATTCCAAATCTACATACGATTCCAGAACATTCTCACCAATCATCCGTCCAAGACGAATCAAAGAATTTGATTGATGAACCAACACAAGAAAATTCTTCATCACCGAATTCACTCGATGAAGTTCTCAATCATGTTGAACAATGGTCTGATATTATTGTTGATAATGAAACACATTCGCATGTTTTACCACAAGAAATATATCGTATATCGACATTAACACCGGCAAGTAATGAATATGTCGATGAAGAGTATGTCAATCAATCGTCGGAACATGATTCAAATAATCGAACAGTTGAAGAAATCGAAAAATCTGTTTCAACTTATCTGCCCAATGATCTTGATCATGTTATTGAAACGATTCATATCGGAGATGAATTCTATGAAGCTAAAGAAACACATATAACCGGCATTCGAATGCCAAGTGAAGAATTTTCAGCATCAGTTCAATCGGATGATGATTATTCGATAACATCGATTTCAATTGATTCATTATCAATCGAAGATCATCGAAATCCATCAACAGATACTGTACATAAAATCGAAGAATTATTAGATTTATCATCGAATCATATTGTTGATTTTATTAATATTCCATGTTCGAATACATCGATTGATGAACAAAAACCAGAAGCTATTATTGTAACAACAGAAGGAAATTCATTACCATCACCACTGCCACCACCACAACCAACAACAACAACAACAACAACAACATCGAATGAAATCAATGATCCATTACCAATCATTTCATTGACAATAATCAATGAAAAATCAACTGGAGAATCTCTGTCAGTGCCTATTCAATCTGATCTATTACCATTAGCAACAATGCCAGATCAAACTGCAAATATTGATGAACAACATCGAATGGTTCAAGATGTTCTAGCAGCTTCATTCGAACCAATGAAAAATCATAATTTAGAAAGTACAATTGATCACATACCGCCAGTGGTATCATCAACAACAGACAAAGTTGTAGATCATGAAGAATTGTTCGATGTTGAATCAAATTTGATTGTACCAACCGAAAAACCTCCGATTACATTAGCTGTAGCGGAGAAATTACAACATGATGCAGCTGTCGAACAAGAACCAATTCGACCGAAATTTTCTCTTCGTCTTAAACCAACAATAACAATCAACAATGGAGATAAATTACAACTCGAAGTACATTTTACTGGTCATCCGGAACCAAAAGTAGAATTCAATTTAATCTTTTTGTTTTTAATATCGACGATTTTCTAGGCAATATGGTATTTCAAATCAGATATTCTCGAAAATTCATCAAATATTCAAATTGATCAATTACGAAATCTTGAAATATTTTCTTCGATTTTAACTGTCAATAAAATTTCAACGAATTACGAAGGAAAATTCAAAATTGTCATTAAAAATCAATTAGGCGAAGGTGTTAGTGCATGTCAAGTTAACGTCAAACAAGGTTCGTGTGTTTTGAGAATAATGACAGAAAAACAATTTAATCGAAAGAAAACATTTGTTCTCTTTTAGCAATTGTATCAATGCATTTACTCACACCTACGAAAAAAACAACCGTGGGCAAAATATCAACACGAGCAACAAATGAGTAAGAATTACTTGTACACTAGTCAAGTACAAAAAAACAATTGCGGAAATATCTGATTTGCTATTTTGGCAAACAGAGAAAAGAGAAATGTGCTTATAGCCCACACTCATAGTCGAGATGTGTTCTTTTAGTATACGATTAGTTATTTTTACTCAGTAGACGTTACTATTCCATAAGTACCGCAATGATCTTTCCTTGTACTCACTGTAATAAACATAAATTCAAGCTAATAGAACTTCGTATACAGACTATTCATGTAATTATGACTTCCTAATGTTTCTTTTCGTTGGATAGACGTATATTCTATACTGTGGTAATTCCAAGGTTGAGAAATCTATTTGTTATTTCTATTTAAATAGCTAACTTTAATGATAATATTTCTTTGTATTAGACAATAGAGAAAAAAATGTCTACGAAATAAATAAATAAATAAATAATAGTTCGTTTGACTTATTATCAACTCAAATATCCTTGTCAAAAAGGAAGAAAAATAGAAGCCTTTTCTATGACGGATACTTGTTGACATGATATGATATGATGAGGAATGCAAATGGAAACGTCCACATGAGTCAACCTGAATGCAAAATAAGACATATTTATTTCTTCTTCCAGTTTTCCGCTAATAAGCAGTTGCTTAATAAAAATATACAAAAATATCTTCAAGATAAAGGAAGAAAAAGATTTTGTTTATTATTTTCTTTCTAATTAATTTTCATCAGAACATACAAGAGTACAAGATAAATAATTGTTTAATTATATGCGTTTCTAAGTTTGTAATCTTTCATGCATTTCAACTGTTCTATATAGCAACTATACGAGAAGTTATTTCGATTTTTTTTCGAGCAATGCGTCATTTGTTGTCAAAGACATTCTAGTATATAGCAGAGATTATTCATAGACACGTACACGTAGCACAGTAGAGAAAGACAAGAAAAAATGTTCTGGAAAATCCAGCAATGTGCATAGTTTCTCAAATAAGAAGCAAGAGACGAATTGGTTACAGATGGTTATTAGTATGACAGTCCAAGAAACAAAGTTTAGATTCTATAAGCAAAAAAAAATCTAGACAAAGAAGGAGGCGTAGAAGGAAATGTAAAAAGAATAACGTTATGTATTTTGATGCGGTTATTGTCTATATCCTACGTAGAGAAAACTCTCGACGTCCACCCAACAACACAGTTATATTTACATCGAGGCAAACATATGAGTCAATGACAGAATTGATGGAATATAAACAATAGTAGTACAGAAAATTCTTCAAGTTCTTTTTTTTTCTTCGTCTTCGTTTACTTATTCCTACTGTGAAAACGAATATCAATAAAAATGGCATCGAATCGACGAGGGAGGTAAACGACAGAGATGAATTGACCAGTAATCTTATATGAGCTTATTTATTGCAAAAATAATCTTTCCATATACATACATACGCGTTTCTATGATGGATAAGATCAGTTGCTCGTAGGCAAGAATATTCAGTATCGTTTTATGATTGATTGTTATTAGACGAGTTCTACTTTATGTTATTGCTATAAACGTTACTAGTTTTGTGTTTTCTTTTTACATTTTTAGCAAAACTCAAGTTTCATTTTCGGGCGTCAGTGGCAAGGAAAACGAAACAATGTCTAATGATACTCCTACTGTTAATACGTCTCGACGGCGTTCGAGTACACTTGTAATTCCCGAAGGAAAACCGACGTTTTCTCAACCACTTGAAACCGAATTATTTATCAATGAAAATGATCCTCTCACGTAATTTCCTATATCTTCTTCTCTTTTCTTTTGGTAATTGTAATTATAATTTTTTCTTTATCTAGTCTCGAATGTGTCATAACTGGAAATCCATTACCTGAATTTATTTGGTTATTTAATGAATATAAAATCGTTGCCGAAGATGGTTTCGAGAAGAAAACTGAAACATTAAATCCTCATACAGTTCGACATCAATTACACGTTAGTCCAAAACATAAAAAAATAGGTGTTTATAAAGCTCAAGGACAGAATACATATGGTCATACGATCAGTGTGTGCCATGTCAAAAAAGTTGCACATTCAATTGATCAACGAAAGAAGGCTGCGTTTGAAGAAGCTGCAGGCGAATTACAAGCACCAGCAATGCCTGCACGACGACGATCAAGTGCAGCAGCACTTACACTTGAACAACTTCAACAAATAACACAAAAACCAGTTCTTGTTCAAGGTTTAGCTACCTTACAAATCGATCTTAATTCTCCATGTGCATTAACATGTAAATCTAAATATGATATCGAAAAACAATGGAGTAAAGATGGTCAACCAATAACAAATTCAACATCAACTGATGGAAATCTTTTTACGAAAACCGAACGTTCGAACGATGGAAATACTCATGTTTTAAATATTAAACAATTTAAACAGGAAAATATCGGAAAATATGCATTAGTATTGAAGAATAATTTAGGAGAAGTCAGTACTCAAGGACAATTAGAAATGAAAGGCGTACCACCATCATTCACTGTTGAACCTAAATCAACAGCAGCTGTCAAAGGAAAAATTGCTGAATTTAATTGTCGAGTTACTGGCAGTCCAAAACCAGAAGTACAATGGTTTCTCAATGGTAAACGTTTACAGACAGGTGGCAAAATTGCCATAAGTGAAGAACGTGGTTTAGTCGTTCTTCGTATTAATAATGTTAGCGATAGTGATCGTGGTACAATCAAATGTATTGTTAAAAATAGTCTTTCGGAAATATCTCGTGAAGTACAATTAGAACTTACTGGTGAACAACATCCACCTCAAATAGTCAATAAATCGAAATCAATTGAAGTCAATGCCGGTGAAAGTGTTGAATTGTTTGTTAAAGTTTCTGGTGCACCAACACCAACTGTAACATGGACACGAAAAGGCATGGCTATTGCATCCAATGATTTATATCAATTGCGATCGGATAATGACACTCATTATTTAACTATTAAAAAAGCTATAGCTGATGTTATTGGTACTTATGTCATTACGGCAGTTAATACAGCAGGAAAAACTTCAACTGAAATCGATTTGAGTATTGCTGGTAAGGAAAACAAAATGAATCGATTTATTCAGTGATAAAATATTGGTTTTAATGGAATTTTTAGGTTTGAGTACTTTGTTTGAACGACCATTACGTGATACATCAGTTTCACAAGGACGTCCGTTGACATTAGATTGTGAACTTAATATTAAAAATGGTGTACCGACAGTTGTTTGGTATTTTCTATTTTTATGATCGAAATCAAAATATGATTCATTTCTTTTTTTTCTTCTCAGGATGAAAAATAATCAACCAATTTCGAAATCTGATCGTATTGATGTATCTGTCAAAGGAAATAAGGTTCACGTCTTAACAATCAAACAAGCTACACCAGCTGATGCTGGTTATTACAGTATCAAAGCGACTGTTGGCAATGAAACGAGTGTTTCTGACGCGCAAGTTCTCATTGAAGTCGCACCTGCTTTTGTCAAAGTACCAGAAACAGTTAGTGTTGTCGATGGACAAGATTGTGAAATTAATGTTGAAATATCCGGGCTACCACCGCCGAGTGTTAAATGGTCCTATCTCGCTAATGATCTAACTAATAATAGCAAATATAAAATTATATCCGACGGTACACATCATCAACTCCGTATCTATCATGCCACAGCACAAGATGCTGGCGAATATCAAATTATTTGTTCGAATAATCTTGGTCGTATCACGCGCAAAATCAATGTTCGAATTTCATCACCACCTGTTATTGTTCAACCGTTGAAAGATCTATTAGTACCATTGAAACGTATTGCACGTCTTGAAACACAAATTCATGCTTTTCCTGAACCGAAAATAATCTGGTCGAAAGATGCAATACCCATTGATTTCGATGCCAATCGTGGAAAAATCAATGCTGAAGAACGTCGAGGCACTTATTCGTTGAGTATTAAAAATGTTCAATTGGAAGATGGAGGTTTTTATATATGTACGGCAACGAATCCACTTGGTACAACGAAAACATCAGCAACATTAACCGTCGAAGTTGCACCTGTCTTTTTACAAAAAATAGAAAAAATGGAAGGTGTTGAAAATTGTGATATTGATATACGTTTTCAAGTAGCTGGCTATCCAAAACCGAAAATAGATTTTACATTTAATCAAAAGTCTATTGAATTAAAAGGACGGTACGAGAAATAGTTTCGAACACAGAATACCTGTAAAAACAAAACGTGATTTCTCTATTTAGATATGCATTAAAAGAATTAAAAGATGGTTGGTTTGTATTCACAATTACCAATGCAAAAAATTCAGATGCTGGATCTTATGCATGTACAGCATCGAATTCATTAGGACAAGCATTCTCTGTTGGAAAATTGACTTTATATCGTACGTTATTTTGCTTGTTGTTATAAGAAGAAGAAAAAAGCATACGAATAATCTATCGTTCTGTTTATATTTTAGCATTGGCACCACCGAATTTCGTTAAAAATCTCGTTGATTCTCCGTTTCCTGTTGGTGGAATATTAAAAGCTACCGTACAAGTTACTGGTTTACCATATCCACGATTAACATGGCTTAAAGATGGCAAGGTTTTCGATGAAAACGAACGTATATCAATCGTATATGAATCACAATCGAATACATGGACAGCAAAAATACTTGATTGTCAAGAAACTGATTCAGGTGTGTACGAATGTCGTGCAGCAAATCCTGGCGGAGAAAAAGTTACTAAAGCAACATTGACTGTTGCTGGTGAAGCAGCTGCATTCATTGATACACCAGAGAAAGTCAACTGTTTAGAAGGACAAACAGCTGTGTTCGGTTGTCGAGTATCTGGTGATCCTTATCCATTAGTTGTTTGGTCGAAAGGAAGAACAAAAACATTTACAGAAAATACACCCAAATATGCACTTTATTATGATGATGAACTTGATGCACATTTCTTTGAAATTAATGAATGTTTATCGAACGATGCAGGTATTTATACGGTTACAATTCAAAATATTCATGCGACAATAACGAAATCGGTTTCGTGCTTTATCGTAACGAAACCAGAAGAAGTTATCGATTACAAGAGTATTTTACGTAAAGCAGAAGCTTTACAACGAGAACGTGAAGGTGGTCCTGACTGGGGTAAATTACGTAAAGCTAAAGGTAAACCAAAAGGACCAGGTGATCCAGGTTGGCAATATCAATTGAAACATTTCGAATTAACGGGCGATGCACAGCGCAAAACATTTGATAAACTCGAACCTGGCGATTTGCAAGGCTTATCACCAAGTGATTATGCTAGACGTCGATCACGTTCAGGTACGGGCACTGGCGATGATTTAGGTGATGATGATGGCCGTGGATTAGGTGGATCGAAACCTGGAGCTGGTAAAGGTCGTGGTGGACCACGTTCTGGTCTTTATACATTTACAAAACCATTATCAAATATTACTGTACACGAAGGTAAAAATGCAGCGTTCGAATGTAATGTATCCGAACCTGAAGCACCTGTTACATGGTATATTAATGATCAACCAGTACCAGCTCAACGTGCACAAACATTAGCTATTGGTAAAGTACGTCGTTTAGTTTTGAAAGATTGTCAATTGAATGAAAATGATTCGAAAATTACTTGTGCACTTGATGAAGCAACAAAAACTGATGCACAATTATTTGTCAAAGAAGAACCATTTGATTTTACTGAAAAATTAAAGAATCTGAAAGTTAAACGTGGTGATAAATGTGAACTGCAATGTGCAGTTAACAAACCGAATATTGCTTTACAATGGTTTAAAGATGGCAAACCTATAACTGATAATAAAGAAACTGTTAATGGTTTAGTTCATAAATTAACCATACCGATTGCAGAAGATAAAGATAAAGGTGTTTATACAGCTAAATATGAAGATCTGCAAACAGAAGGAAACGTTGAAGTCTTAGGTAAATTTCTTTTATTCGTATTGAACTGTGATTTTATTTTGCATTCTGTAGGTCCACCACAAATCATCAAACCACCCAAAGATTCGATTCTTTTAGTTGGTCAATCAGTTGTGCTTACAGCTGAAATCGTAAGCAATCCAAAAGCTCAAGTATCTTGGTTATTCAAAGGTCAACCAATAAAACCAACGATGACAAAACATCAAGTCGATGCGAGAAAAGATGGCATCTATACATTAACTATTCTCAAAGGTGAACCTGCTGATGAAGGACAATATACAGTCGTTGCTGAAAATACAGTTGATAAAGTTCAAGCCAACGCTACAGTGTCCGTTTGTACGAAACCTAAAATTGATAAATTAGTCGATGTTGCAGTTAATATCGGTGAAACTGCTCGTATTCAATGTCAATATTCTGGTAATCCAACACCAACAATTACTTGGTTTAAAGATGGTAAACCAATTCCAGCAAATGATCAACGATTTGTTATTACACAAGAAACGCCAACTTTATCAGTTTTAACAATTAGTAATACTACGATGGACGATAAAGCTGTTTATTCAGTTAAATTAACTAATTCAGCTGGAGAAGTCGAAGGAAAATCGAATTTACTTGTCAAACGTATGTTTTCAAAGTTTTTTTTTCTTCTCAACTAATTATATATTTGTTTTTCTTATTTAGCTATCAAACCAGCTATTACTCGTGATCTTGACGCAACTTATACAGGTACAAAAGGTGAAGATCTTATTCTTTCAATTTCTGGTACTGGTAATCCTCGGCCAACATGTCAATGGTTTAAAAATAATACAGAACTAACATCGACAACTGATTCTCGATTTCAATTCAAAGAAGATACGAAAACGAATGAATATTTTCTTATAATTAAAAATGCTACACAAGACGATATCGGTGAATATCAAGCACAATTGACTAATGTTGCCGGTTTAATTAAATCGAAAAAGAGTAAAATTACAATACAAAAACAACCGACATTTATTAAAAAACCACAATCGATTACGGTTAATCAAACAGAAACCGGGAAAATTGACTGTCAAATCGATGCTTTGCCACAGGCTAAAGTTACTTGGTTAATTGGAGGCAAACCTGTTTCGCCTAAGGATGGTTATGAAACAACATTCGATGTCAAAACTGGCGTTGCAACATTAATCGTTAAAAATATTACAACAAAACATGCGGGTCCAATTACTGTTCGAGCAGAAAATACAGCTGGTACAGCTGAAGAAACAGCTGATATTAATGTTCGTTCGGCACCGATTGTTATTAAACCATTAGCCGATACTGAAGTTGTTGCAAAACATGATGCAATATTTACTTGTGAATTTCAATCATCACCACAAGCAACCGTACAATGGTTTTTCAATGGTAAACCAATAACACCCTCGCCGAATAAATACGAAATTTCATTTGATGCAAAAACGAATCAACATAAATTGATTATTAAAAATGCAACTCTCAATGATAATGGGACATATAGTGCTCAAGCAACTAATGAACTTGGTAAAGTTCAAACCGAAGCTAAATTGAACGTAACCAATGCACCTGAATTCGTATCTGGTTTAACTGATAAAACAGTTATTGAAAAAGAAACAATCGAATTAATTGTTAAAGTATCCGGTACACCACAACCGACATTAACATGGTTAAAAGCTGGCAAAGAAATCAAACCCGACGAGAAAAAATATACCATCGTACCTATTGATAAAGATGGTAATGCAAAATTAATTATTAAAAATATTGCTGAAGATGATCAAGCTTTGTATTCATGTGTCGCAAAAAATAAAGTCGGAACAAATCAAACCGATGGTCAATTGAAAGTGACAGCACCATTGAAATTCATACAACCATTACAAGATACCGATGTTTTGAATACACAAAATGCAACATTAACTTGTGAAGTACAAGGTATTCCTAAAGCGAATGTTAAATGGTATTTCAATGATGTCGAATTAAAATCTACACAAAAACAAACTATTGCAGCTAAACAAAATGTTCATACATTGACAATCAATCGTGCCGATCAAACCGATGCTGGTATCTATAAAGCAGTTGCCGATAACGGTACTGGTAAAACTGTTGAAACAGCATGTACACTCGCTGTTGGCAGTAAACCAAAAGTCGAAGGTAAACCTTCGGATGTAACTGTTACTGTTGAACAACCGGCTGTTCTCGAATGTACATTTTCGGGCGTTCCTAAACCAGAAGTTACTTGGTATAAAGATAATACACCGATTGTACCTGATCAACGTGTGACTATTCATGAAGATAAACCAAATGTTCATTCATTGAAAATTGCTCGTTCTCAACTCGATGATAAAGCAGTTTACACATGTAAAGCAAAGAATCGTTTTGGTGATGTTGAAGCTAAGATGAATTTAACCGTTAATTCAATTAAACCAACAATTGTTCGAGATTTACAAGACGAACAAATTGTTGAAAAAGGCAAACCATTGGTACTTCAAGTTGAAATCACTGGTCTACCACAACCACAAGTGAAATGGTACAAAGGCAATGATGAAATCAATCCAAAAGATTATCAAATAACATTCGATAATAAACAAACATATACGTTAACAGTGCCGAATTGTTCACCTGAATATCAAGCTGAATATTCAGTACAAGCAACAAATCCAGGTGGAACAGTTAAATCAAAGAAAACTAAAGTTGTTGTTCAAAAGAAACCCGAATTTATTAAATTACCACAATCACAAACAGTTAAAGATGGACAACCGGTCGTATTTGATGCACAAATCGATGCATATCCACAACCGAAAGTTACATGGCTTAAGAATGGTAAACCATTGACACCTGATCTTGGATTTGAAAGTCAATTTGATGTTAAAACTGGTCAAATAACTCTTAAACATAAAGGAGCAACTCCTAAACAAGCTGGTGAATTAATCTGTCGAGTGGAAAATTCTGCTGGTACAACTGACGCACCAGTTACACTCGATGTTCAAACGGCACCTGTTATTACTAAGAAATTATCCGATCAAGAAGTTCTTATCGACAATGAACTTCGTTTTGTTGTTGAAATCAATGGTTCACCATCACCGAAAATTACCTGGACAAAAGATGATACACCTGTTAAACCAGATGCGAATCATATTATTGAAGACAATGGTACAACTCATACATTAATTATTAAAAATGCTAAACCAACTGATGAAGGTAAATATCGTGTTACAGCTGAAAATCCAATTGGTCGTGTAGAATCAACCGGACAATTGACTATTCTTGAACATCCATTTGTTGATCAACCATTTGGTGATATTACACAACCAGTTGGTTCAGATGTTAGTCTCAAATGTAAAGTTATTGGTGGTCGACCAAAAGCAACCGTCAGTTGGTTGAAAAATGGCAAAGAATTTAAACCTGATGATCGACATAAAATTACATCATTACCCGATGGTACTTGTGAATTGACAATTAAATCTCTGGACGAAACCGATAATCAAGATAAATACACATTATTAGTTAAGAATAAAGTTGGACAAAAAGAAATCAATTCAACAGTTACAGTGAAAGCACCATTAGCATTTGTTCAACCATTGAAAGATCAAGATGTTCTTTCTCAATCACCGTTTGTTCTCACAGTTGAAACCAATGGCATACCTAAACCAACAGTTAAATGGTATTTCAATGATCAAGAAATTAAAAATACGCCAAAGACAAAAATTGATTCAAAACAAAATCTTCATACATTATCAATACCGAAAGCTGAATTAACAGATGAAGGTGTTTATAAATGTATTGCAACAAATCCCGATGGAACAATTGAAACAAAAGCTAATGTTTCTGTTTGCAGTATGTGATTTTACTTTTTATATCTTCATTTTTTTATTTCTTTTCTTTTTAGCTAAACCAAAAGTCGATGGTAAAGTCAACGATGTTTCTGTTCAAATAACTGAACCAGCAGAATTACGAACCAAATTCAGTGCTGTACCAAAACCAGTTGTTACTTGGTATAAGGCAAGCGATATGAATACTCCATTAAAACCAAATAACAACATCGAAATAAACGAACTACCTGATGGTACTAGCGTACTAAAAATCAAGAAAACCGATTTAACTGATAGTTCACCGTATATTGCTCGAGCAACGAATAAAGTTGGCGAAATTGATTCGAAGATTAATTTAACAGTCCGAGAAATCAAACCAACAATTTTATCGGATATCACCAATGTCACAGCTATTCGTGATGAACCTGCTGAATTTGTTATCAAAGCAGCTGGCAATCCTCAACCGACTATTCGTTGGTTTAAAAATGATAACGAAGAAATTCTACCGACAAATAAAGACTTCGAAATTCTACATGACGTACCAACAGATACCTATCGATTGAAAATTAAAAAATGTAAACCTGAACATCAAGGTGATTATTCAGCTGTAATTACAAATTCAGGTGGAACAATTAAATCGAAGAAAGGAAAATTAACGGTTACGAAAGCACCTGAATTTCTTGAAAAACCACAACCACTTGATGTCAATGAAAATCAATCAGCTGAATTTCATGTTAAAGTTGATGCTTATCCAGCACCAAAGATTACTTGGTTATTCGATGGTAAACCTGCGCTACCGAAAGATGGTTTTGATGTACAAACTGATCAAACAAATGGTACATCAGTTTTAGTTATTAAACAAGTCACACCGAAACATAACGGAAAAATTACAGTTAAAGCCGAAAATCCAACGGGTTCAATTGAAGAAACAGTTGATTGTTCGGTTAAAACAGCACCGAAAATTACGAAGAAACCAGTTGATACTGAAGCTCTATTGCATACGGATGCTGTCTTTCCTATTGAAGTTTCCGGTTCGCCGAAACCACAAATTGAATGGACTCACGGTGGTAAACCAATTAAACCATCGAAGAAATATGAAATCGTTGAAGACAGTCCAACAACATCGAAATTAATTATTCATGATGTTACACCTGACGATGAATTACCTGTCGAAATCAAAGTTAAAAATCCACTCGGAGAAACCAATTCAACTGTTCAATTGAAAGTTCTCGAAACGCCACGTATTGAACCACAATTAACCGATCAAGAAATAACATTGAATCAACCACTTGTACTCAAAACGAAAGTTTCCGGTCGACCCAAAGTCGATGTTCAATGGTTAAAAGATCAAAAACCAATTACACCATCGGATCGTATTAAAATCGAACGTAATGGTGATGAATGTATATTAACCATACCGAATATCAAAGAAGAAGATATTGGTGCATATACATTATCAGTTAAAAATAAAGTTGGCAAAACAGACACAACATCGAATGTTAACGTTACAGCTGCATTGAAATTCCCGAATCAATTAAATAATTTAGATATTATTCAAGGTTCAAATGGAACATTATCTGTCGAATGTGAAGGTATACCAAAACCGAAATTAACTTGGTATTTTAATGATACAGAAATAAAATCCAATCAAAAGACACGTATCGATTCGAAAGGACCATTAAGTACATTGACAATCAATAAAGCTGATATGAACGATATCGGTGTTTATAAAGTCGTTGCTGATAATGGCAAAGAAAGAATTGAAACTAAATCTAATGTCGATGTTTGCGGTATGTTTCTTGGTAGATCTGTATGCGATAGATAAATTTGTTTTGCTGTTTTTTTTATTGTTTAGTTAAACCAAAAGTTGAAGGTAAACCTGCTGATGTTACATGTCTATTGGATGAAACTGCGAAATTAAATGTAAAATTCTCTGCTATACCTAAACCGACTGTAACTTGGCATAAAGCTGATGGAACAGAAGTTAAACCAAATGATCGTATTCAAATAATTACTGATGAAAATGGTCAATCGACATTGATTATTAATCATGCCAAAGGAGAAGATTCTCAACCGTATACAGCACGTGCAACAAATAAAGTTGGATCTGTTGATGCAAAAGTTAATTTAACTGTCAAAGGTAATGTGAAATATAAAAAACAAAAAAAAAGAAAATATACGTGTAATTACATATTTGTAGAAGTTAAACCATCATTGAAAAATGATCTTGAACCTCAAACAATTAATGTTGGTGATGAACTTCTTTATCGTCTTGTTGTCGATGGTCGACCTGCTCCTACTGTTAAATTCTACAAAGATGGCAATGAAGTTGGACCTGTTACAATTGAACAACCAAGTAAACCAGATGATACAACTGTTACAGCTGTCTTTCGTATTCCGAAAGCATCAATGGATAATCAAGGTGAATATCAAGCTTCTGTCGAAAATCCTGCTGGTGTTGTTAAAACGAAAAAAGTTAAAGTTACTGTTCAACAAACACCTGTTTTTCTCAAAGCACCTCAAGATGCATCAGTTAGTCAAGGCAAAGATGTTACTTACGAAGCTGAACTATCAGGTTTTCCAACACCAAAAGTAACATGGTTATTAAATGGTAAACCACTAACACCAAATGCCGATTGCACAATTAATTTCGATACAAAAACACAAAAAGCAACATTAACTATACGAAAAGTCGATGCCGATAAACATAAAGGTACAATCACATGTCAAGTCGAAAATCCTGCTGGTAAAATTACGCATGATGTTAAACTCGATGTTCGTACACAACCAAAAATCACCAAACCATTGAAAGATGAAAGTATTGTTGAAGGACAAGATGTTACTCTTACAATTGAAGCTGTTGGTAATCCAGCACCTAAACCTGAGTGGTATCTCAATGATAAACCAATTCCAGCTAATGATCAACATTTTCAAGTGATTACACCTAAAGAAGGAAATGTTTATGAATTAAAAATTAAACAAGCTAAACCGACTGATGAAGGTACATATAAAGTTGTGATGAAAAACAGTGAAGGTGAAATTGTTAGTCAAGCTAAACTCGATGTACACACAGTACCAGTCATCGGCTCGGTACCAGCGAAAATCGAAGCTCTACAAGGTCAACAAGTTGTTATACCAGTTAAAGTTTCAGGTCGTCCGAAACCTGAAGTAACATTCTTAAAGGATAAGAAAGATGTTACAACATTAGAAGATAAATCACGTTTTCGTATTGAACACGATGATAAAACAAATGAAGTTCGTTTGATTATATCCGATGTTCGAGAAGATGATCAAGGTAAATATACAATTCGAGCAAAAAATCCAGCACAAATCGTCGAAGAAACAACGAATTTAGTTGTCAAAGCTCCATTAGCTTTTATCGATAAATTACAAGATACAGATGTTATTAGTGGACAAAATCTTGTTCTCACATGTCGTTGTCAAGGTATACCTAAACCAACAGTCAAATGGTTTCAAAATGATAATGAAATTAAATCAACAACAAAACAAAAGATCGAATCGAAACCTGATGGTACAGAAACATTAACCATAAATCGTGTTGATTTAACTGATAGTGGTGATTTTAAAGTTGTCATTACTAATCCTGATGGAACAATTGCATCGACGTGTCATGTTGATGTTCTCACAAAACCGAAAATCGACGGTAAACCACAGGATGTTCAAGTAACACTTGGTGAACCAGCTGAATTAACTGTCAAATTATCCGGTCTACCAAAACCGAATGTTCAATGGCTGAAAAATGGTCAACCATTTAACATCGATAATAAACGTGTAAAAGTCATTCAAAAAGATGATAGTTGTTCATTACTTATTGAAAATACACAATTAGATGATAAAGCTGTTTACACATTGAAAGCAACGAATAAAGCAGGCGAAGTTGAATCACCCAAATTAACTCTCAATGTATCAGCTATTGCACCGAAACTTAAATCGGATCTTGTCAAAGATATCGTTGCACAAACAGGAGAACGAGTACCATTGACCATTAAAGCATCGGGTACGAAACCGAAAGTTACATGGTTTAAAGATGGTGAAGAAGTTGTAACAACTGTTGAAGAAGGTTATGAAATTGTCGAAGAAGAAGAAACTTATACGCTCTTAATTAAAAATGCTAAACCAACAAATAGTGGCGAATATCAAGCTGTTGTTACCAACGATGTTGGACAAGTGAAATCAAAGAAAATTAAAGTACAAGTACAAAAAGCACCTGAATTGAAAAAGAAACCACAAGCTTTAGTTAAAGTTAAAGAAGGTCAACCAGCACAATTCGATTGTGAATTCGATGGTAATCCATCACCGAAAGTTACATGGTTACGTGATGGTAAACCATTAACACCTCGAGATGGTTTCGATATTCAAACCGATGTTATAACCGGTAGAAGTGTCTTGAAAATCAATCAAACAACATCGAAACATTCAGGACCAATTACTTTACGTTTGGAAAATTCTGTTGGCAATCCAATTGAAGAGACCGTTCAATTAGAAGTCGAAACAGCACCACAATTATTACAAAAACCACCAGCTACAACCGAAGCATTCATTAATCAAACATGTATTATTCCATTCAAATGTGCATCATCACCGAAACCAACAATAAAATTATTTAAAAATGAAATACAAGTACCATTGAATGGTGATCATTATGAACTCGTACCGAATCCAAATGATTCGACAAGTTTTGAAATTCGAATTAAAAATGTTCGACCAGATGATGATGGAAATTATCGTTTATTAATCGAGAATCCACTTGGTAAAATTGACTCGAATATTCAAGTAACAACAGTTGAAAATGTTTCGATTAAACCAACGAAACCAAATAAAACCGACTTGAAACAACATGATACTCTTACGCTTGAATTTCAAGTTGATGGTAAACCAAAACCTGAAATCGCTTTCATGAAAGATGGTAAAGAAGTTAAACCATCGCCAAAAACACAAATAACCTACGATGAAAAAACGAAAATCTGTCGATTGGTGACGACAGATGTTGGTCAAGAAGATCAAGGTGTTTATACATTAATTGCCAAGAATCGACTTGGCAAACAAGAAACTGAACCAGTTAAAGTTACGGTTACAGCACCGATTACAGTGAAAACAAAACTACCTGAAACAACCGATGGTATTGCTGGTGAACAAGTTGTTTTAACTGTTGAAGCTGATGGTTTACCTCAACCGAAAGTCACTTGGTTGTGCAATGGTCAACCACTTAAAACATCACCAAAATATCGAATCGAAACACCAAAAGATAAACCTAATCAAATTAATTTAATCATTACAAAATTAGATACGAACGATACAGGTAAATATACCGCTGTTATCGATAATGGTCTCGAAAAAGTTGAAACAAATACGAAATTAACTGTTCATACAAAACCGAAATTAGAATCGAAACTTGAACCGAATCTTTCGTTTAATATTGGTGAACAAGCTGTCATACCAATTCAGTTAAGTGGCGATGATAATACGGTCACATGGTACAAAGATAATCAACCGATACAATTCGATAAACGTATTCGAGTTGTTACTGATGAAACAAATTCGTATAGATTGATTATTGATGATTTACGACCTGAAGATAAAGGTAATTATACGATTGTTGTTAAAAATAAAGGTGGTTCAATTGAAATCAAGACAACAATCATAGTCAAAGAACAGAAACCACAATTATTAGCCGATCTTAATGATTCTCCAGCTGCGAATACAGCGAAAATCGGCGAGAAATTCTTCTTAGAAATTCGTGCACAAGGTAAACCACGTCCACAAGTTACTTGGTTACTAAACGGTCAAGAATTGCCGAAGAATTCGCCCGATTATGAATTTATTGTGACTGAAGATGGTGTCTATCGAATTGTATTTCATCGTTTTGATGAAAAATATCTCGGTGAATATCAAGCGATAATCACAAGTACAGCTGGTTCGATTCGAACACGAAAAATAATTGTCATCGGTCAACAAGCACCGATATTTACTCAAGCACCACCGAAATTCATACAAATTAAAACAGGAGAAAAACTAACCATCGAACTAACGGCTAAAGGACATCCACCACCGAAAATTACTTGGCTCCGTGATGGCAAAGTTCTTTCGAATAAAGATGGTTTCGAAATCAGAACCGATCAAACAGGACATTCGTTTTTTGTTATTCCACGTGCTACAGTTCAACATAAAGGAAAATATGAATGTCGACTTGAAAATCAATACGGTACACATACAGCAGAAATCAATATCGATGTTCTTCGTAAGTTTCAATATGCATGCAGATCAAATTTTGAATAGAATTTTTTTTGTTTCTAGCACCACCAATTACACAACAGAAATTGAAAGATTTCGATATAGCACGTGGACAAGAAATTACAATTACTGTTACAGCAAATGGAAGTCCATTGCCATCGTGTGTGTGGCTTCATAATGATAAACAATTATTTCCTAAACCAAATCGTATTATTATGATCGATGACGGACCAACACATATTTTGAAAATACTCGATGTTGAATTAACGGATGCTGGATTGTATAAAGTAAATTTGACATTTTTCAAACGTAATCAATTCTGATTTTGTTCTTCTACTTAGGCCGTAGTCGATACTCAAGTTGGTATTACTGAATTACTCAGTAAAGTTACCGTTCGAGGTAAAAATTTTCGCGATTCTCAATCGATTTTTTTATTGTCTTATTCTTAAATTAATTAGATGTTCCCGATGAATCATCAGTTCCCGTTGACGTTCGTGTTACTGAAAGTGGTTCATGTACACTCGAATGTGAAGCACCAGGTTCACCTTTACCACAAGTTATTTGGACTCGAAACGGTCAAGAAATTCGTGCAAATGAACATTTTACGATCGAATCAAATGGCAATGGTAAACATAAATTGATTATCAAAAATGCCAAATTTGAACATGCTGGTCGATATACCGCAAATGTTAAATATAAAGTTCAAACACAATTCATGAATTTTAATGTCACAGTTACCGGTAATTTAATTTTTCGTATTATTTTCTTATTTAATTTGATTTTCATAGAGAAAAAACCAGGAACATCAGCAAGTGCAACAATTAATTTAACTGGATTGAGTAATTGAACGAGATTCGTATAAATTGAATGATCATTGTCTTTTTTTTCGTCTAGCTCCTGAACAACAAATTCAACAAATTCAAACACAAATACGTCCTCTATTTCTTCATTTCGGTCTTCAAGATATTCCGCAACCATTGAACAATATTCTCTTTAATACTAGTCAAGATAGAAGATTTCAATCGGCTCAAGAACAATTCGCCGAACGTGAACGTTTATTAGCTTTACTCAGCAATCATTTAATTCAGAATTCAAAAAATCAATTAGGTCAAGGCAAAAAACTCAATTGGCCAGAAGTCGTCAAAATCATTTTCAACAATCGTTTTCCACAAATTGCCCAGACACATCAAATCATCGACGTACCCAACGGATATACTGTTCAAATGAATGATCTCATTCAATATTCGAAATAAGTTTGTTTTTCCTCTCTTTTTCTCACATTTATTTATTTATTCATTCATCTTATTTTAATCGTTTTTGATCTTGTATCGCTATTTTTCAGTCTGCTAATAATAAATCTAAACTCTTTCTTTTGACAGTTAGGCATTTCAAAACGCAAATATCAATTTTGTTGTCAATGATTTCCTATTATTTTTTTATTATTTCGACTTTAACGTAACATCACCACGGACACTCTGACAAACGGTAGAAAAAAAGAGAGAGAGAGAAAAGAAGCTTTCATTATTAAACGAACAGAAATCGAATGAAACATATCACTAGTAAAGATTAACTAGAGAGTATTAAGAATAAAGTAAAAGGCAAAAGAACTTTGTACATACGTAAATCCTTCCTCATCTCATATTTATAAATTCATTTTTGTATTATTAAACGGAAAAGAAAAAGAAAAAACGAAACGAACATGTTGCTAAATCTAGAGAATTGTAATTATGAATAAAACGAGAGAGAGAGAGAGAGAAAAAACAGCAACGATAAAAAATAATGTGTTAACAACGAAAGAGATGATTAGACCATCTCTCAATGAATCGACGGCGCGAAGAAAACAGACGTATACAAACGAACATACTGTTTGAAAAGAAAAAGAAACGACTTTGACTAGAGACGAGGTGGGAAGACTTGTTTTTTTTTTCGTTTATGGATACATAATATCTTCGATTTTCTTTAATAATTCTTTTGTATATTCAATCGCTTGTTCAGCTTGAGCTAAAAAGAAAACACAAAAAATTCATTTGATTAAAATATTAACAAACAAAAAAGATAAACTTACAAACAGTGAAAACTTCCGCTGGAATCTTAGCAAATCGTGCTGCATTTGGATATTGCATTCGATTTGGATCTCCAATCCATTTGTATAATTTATAACCAATATCTCGAACATCATTATCAACACCGATTAATAAACCAGGAATATCTGCAGTCATATTCTTGCCTGTATCTTTGTAATAATGATAGGCTTTTAAGGCTTTTTCAGCGGACTAAAAATAAGAAGAATTAGTTTTTATTTGAAAAAGAATTTCGTCATACTCGATAGCATTTGTAACAAGCCCAGTCATAGGCGACTTGACCTGTCGATGAATGCATATCACTATATGCACTTTCGAGATCGTGTTGAGCTTGTTTAAGCCATCGATCGGCTTCGGATTGTTGATAATTACGTTTGCGTCGTGCATTTGGACTTTCTTCTACAAAGAAAAACAAATAGAAAATTGATTCATTTCATCTTTGAAATTAACGAACTTCCTCCAGTCGTTGATCCATTTTGTCCATTTGTATTCGTCGTATTTTCTTCCGTTGGACTAAAAAATCCATGCCGTCGTTGAAAACCATGTTGTCGACGATATTGCCATTCTTCTCTTGCTGTACGAAATGACGATGATCGATGTGGACTAAACCGACTTTTACTCGAACTTTCATTCGCATCCGTTTGATCTTTTTGTTCACCATTGGGTATATCTTGATAGCTTCGTTTCGGATCACTATTTGCATCCTTATTGAGATTATCATAACTACCGAAACGATCATCTGTTGTTGTTGATGAATGATGATGATGATGATGGCTACTAGTATTGGTATTATGTGTTTTATGTGTTGATGATGTTGAGGAATGTTTATTCCAACTAAATTTCGGATCTGATGCTGAAAATGGTGAATGATGGAAGTTATTGAATGTATTGAAGAATGATGTTAACGGATCATTTTCGAAATGATCGATTTGTTTACGTAAATGTTTGAACACTTCAGCAGCGAATCGTTCTCGCCCAGGATTTTTATCTGGATGCCATTTTAATAATAATTTCTTCACTGTTTTCTTTCGTTCTTGGCCAGTTAATTGATAAGCTTGTCGGACAGCATTGTAAATTTCTGTTTTAGTTAATTCCAATTCAGCTTTATCGATAATATCTTTCTCATTGGTTTGTGCTGATTCGGATTCCGATTGCGATTCCGATGTTGTATTACTCGATGAATCGCTATCAGCTGATGTTTGTCGATAGGTTTTCGAATTATCAAAACCATTCGTATGAGTCGAATCACTTGTAAAATCTGAACTATCATTTGTTGATTTCGTTGAATATTTCGATGATGATGATGATGACGATGGTTTCTCATCATAATGTTTATCTTTTTCATTTGAATGTGATTTATTCTGTGAATTGGCTGATGATGATGCAGATGGTTTGAATGTTTCACGTTCGTCAACTGGTTTCGTATGTACAGCATCGAATATTCGTGACCAATGTTCCAAAACATAGAAATTCGATGCTTCAATTCTTCGTGTTTCATTCGAATCATTAACTCGACAAATAAATACATACGATGGTACTAATGTTGTCGACGATTGAGATTTTTTCCATGACCATTGTTCAGCATTACTATTCGAATATTCTTTAATGATTTTCTCGACTTCACAATAAATATATAAATCATTATCACGATATACACACAAATCACCTGGATAGATTTGATGAGTTTCAATATTAAATTGTTGTAATTGTTCGATATCATCGCCATAGACATTGCCAGGCGATGGAATGTATTGTAATTTCAATGTTGAAAGAATATTATCTTCACTTGCAATATTAACTAAATTCAAAAAATTCGACATTTGTCCAATTGTTGTCGCTAGAAGTGCGGCCATAACGGAATTATCTAATTGTAATTCCGATAGGCCTAAACATGGACTCAATGCTCGTGCTAAACATAGAGTAAAATACGGTTGTTCGGTGTGTTTCATGCTAATATATAACGTGATATTTTCTTCTCCTTCAGCAACAAGATAAACAGCTTTTTCATCGACAGATTGATCAACTTTTTCCTGAGTTTTCTTATAAACTAAATTCGTTTCTAAGTATTCGACGCAGGATATTTTAACGAATGTTAAACGTTGTCGAATGAGATTTTCGACATCGTCCATTGAGATTATTTTCGGATTGTGTTGTCGTGCAACATGATTGGCAATGACACGTGCCATACAACGATGTAAATGACGTGAATTCAATAATTGATGATATTTACGTTCAAGATTGTAGAGAAAACGTTGTCGATGAGATTCTTCATCTTCAGGTATCGTTATCGAAAATGATTCTTCATATTTTTGTGTAAATAAAATTGGTCGTTGACTAATGAAGATTTTTTCGATAAGATCCTTAAGATTTTGTTTCGATTGGCTGGTTGCTGCTGTTGCTGTTGCTGTCGGTGATGAATCTAATTTGAGAACTTTTTCATTTGGATTAAACATAAATTTATCGTGAACTAATTTCGTCATGTAGTCAAGTTTGGTTTTATCGTCCATAATAACAATTTCATTTGATTTTACTAATTTAAAATCATTGGTAACTAGATATAAGCCGGGTAATTTCGTTTGAGAATTAATTGTTGTATTTGTTGAAAGATATTTGAAGAAACATTCCATAGCTTTCAATGATTTACATAATTCATTCGAATTTAAATAATCTTGTTCGCAAACTTTCGATAATTTTCGTAGAATATCTCCGTATAACATCGGATGTGGTTCAGATTGAACGCCAATATGAAGAAAAAATTCTTTGTAATCAAGAAATTCGCTGTCTAATGAAAAGACAAACGGTGGAATTTCGTCTTGAATAGGTAGATTTAAACAGAAATATTTTCCTTGAAGAAATTGTCGACGTGTACGAGAATAGATACATTCTCGATCTTCTAATTCCTTGTAGATTTCTAATCGACGTTCATGTTTAATTTCATTTTGAAAATAGGAATAGATTATTTTCAAGACTGAGATGAGAATATCATCGATATCTTGCATGGATAATGTTGGAGGAAGAGCTGTCGATTTGGGTTCATTCATTTTATGATATTTTAATGAGAATTTTTTCGATAGATTCGTTAGATTTTTAAGTACCAATGCATACGATGGTTTTTTATTTAATTTAAAGAATTCGATTGCATTCGGATCGATCGATTCGTGTTGTTCATTTAAATCATTGTGTTGTTCGAGACGAATAAAATCTGGAAGAAGATATGATGATGTCCAACATAATTTGGCGTCTCGTACTAATTCACCATCAGTTAATTTAATGCATGTATGTCGATAATGTTCATTAATCGAACAATCCTGTGTACTCGAATATTGTTCATGAAGTTGGACAAGTTGATCGGTATCTAAACGCATTTGATATGGTTCGAGAAATTTATAATCTAAGATTGAATTGTCATAACGTGTCCAATTGGTAAGCAAATGTTCGTACAACGATTTCGAACGTTTACGTGATTCATTTGTCCAACCTTCTTGTTTAACATGAAGTTGAATTGATTCCATGATTTGTTTGCATTTATCTGTTGGAATATAAGATCGAAGGCCGCATTCTTTGAGAAATTTCAACATTGTTGGTGTATGAAATTGTTCGTCAGGAAAATGATGAATGTCGAGAATTGAACGAATATTTTTTATATTCGGATCGTAGAGTTCAGTAATTGGACAGATTTCAGGTGGATCACGTGACGAACGTGTTGATGATTTATAAAGATAGTCGTTTGTTGTTTGAGTAAATATTTCTAAATGATCTCGTAATTGTTTTCGACATTGTTCTTTCTCATGTGGAAATAGTTTCTCTTCGATTTCATCGAGAAAATATTTCAATAGATTCATTTGTGATTTGGCATCTAATTTTTTAAAATAGGGCAAACATAATTGCAAGAAGATTTCCATGTCCGACGGGAGAACGAAACGAATATGAGTAAAAATTTTACTCAACGATTCGATTTTCTTTTGCATGAGAAGAACAGTTTTTTTCTCGTGAAATTGTTCGGTAAAAAAGTTCCGTTTAAATGAACGTCGAATTAAATTCGACCAATCTTCGTTTAATATATAGACATGTGCAAAATTTTCCAATGAACAACAATTCTGTATCGGTTGTTGTTTATCATCGATCGATGCAACGCCCCAAAGTGGTTTGTAAATTTTTAATTCTCGTAATTTTTGAAAATTACCCGGATAACCATTGACAAGAAAATCATTGAAATATTTAAGAATAATAATAATATCATCATCGGACAGATTGTTTGTTATTTGTGTATGTTTATTTGATTCGAGAAGAAATTCAAGAACGATATTCGGATTGGATTCATCCATTGTTTCGACTAATTGCGGATTGATATGTGGATCGTCGAGACGAGCTAAGATCGATTCTAATTTTTTATTACCGAAAATCTTAGGAAATAAACGAGCTTGATTATTAGTATTCGTATTATTTGTATTTGACATGTTCGGCGATGTGTGATTTGTTTCAGTATGAGATGATGATGATGATGATTTTCGAGATTTTACACCTGCTTTTTGACAAATACGACGGTCGATTGATGGATGAACATATTGATCATCTTGAATCGATGATGTTGATGTTGATACTAAAGAAAATACAAATCAAATGAAATTCAATCTCCAAACGAAGAATGAAAACGAAGAAGTAAATTCGTTGTTATTTCTTTACAATTCGATGTCGATGCATATTTGAAGAAAATTGTATGGTCACTACGTTTTAATGGTGTCGATGACATCCTCGTCTCACTTATGTTAAATGTTGTTATAACAATCCACAATAGAACATGCCTTGAAACTCACAATGAAAGATTGCAAAACGTTTTTCTTTTTGTCATTGTGTTGCGATAAGATGAAAGAAAAGAAAAGAAAGAAAACGAAATCTTATATCTCAACTAAACAACGCAAACGACAAGGTTAGAAGTTGATTATATGTGAAATATGTTGTCTACTCAATCGACTATGAATTGTGTGAGGAGGAAAACGAAAAGAAACACAACTTCGTTCTGTTCCGCTTCATAGATTTTTGTTCTCTTAATGAATAACAAGAAAATTATATTTACTCACATAGTTGATCACGTTCTAACGGATAGAAATATAATTTCGAGCCCGGATATAGGACAGAATCGATATTAGGCAGATAAAGATTTAAATTCGAATGAAATACAGATGGAAATTGTTCGATTAATAATGTGTAGATATTTTGTAAGAGATTGAAATCATCTTTATCAATTGGTTTTGTTGAATATTTCTTTTTAATTAATTCGATAATATTCAGTAAATCTTTGCCATCGAGTTGAACTTTAATTTTTAGAAGATCAAGAAAAAAGTATTTGTAATGTTTTTGAAGTGAAATTGGTATTGAATAGAAATAGGGTTTTAAATGATGAATATTCATTGTTGACGAACGTGATGGTAATTGCCATAATAACTGTGATGTCGATAGAAATAGATAGGTATCAATTGATGATGAATCAGTGAAATAAATGAAACGACGTTGAGAGAAAAATTCACGTATTTCACGATGAACTTGTTCTAATTGATGTGCTGTCATTGTTGACGTACGATATTCAAACATTGAATCGGAACTTTTTTGTAATTGTGGGAAACAATAGGATTGAATGTAATCATAGATTGCATAGCTCATATCTTAAAAAATAAAAATTAAAAACAAAAATCTTTTTTTGTTTTCTCGCGTATTCACACGTACCAAGGATGTATTTCGATGTTGTTTGATGATTGTAATTAATCGTACCGGAATTATTGACAATCGCTAATTTCGAAATTTCATCTAATTGTTTGAAAATATCTTTGAGTTCGATTTTAGTCGTATCATCTAACGCAAGAAAATGTTCGACTTGTTTGGTGATAATAATTTGTTCTTGATTGGTTTTCGTTTGTTCAGCAATTGGCCATGTTGAACAAACTAATTGTTCGTACTGTTGTGAGAGAACATCTTTGGGTTTGAATAAACGATTCGAATATTTGTCACCCATCCACGTCAAACTAATTCCATTTAATTCTTGTGGACGAGCTTTAATCGGTATGAATGCTAATTCACGTAATTGTAGTGATGCACGTGTACGAGCTTCTTTATCATGAAGTGCTTCGTGTGTATTGAAGATTGATGATGAATTTGGTGATGATTTTTCGTGTGTTTGACGAGAACGACGATCCGATAAATCATCGGATTCATCGAATGTTCGAGTTGGATTCGAATTTGACATTGATAACATATCGTTGAGAATTTGAAGTAAAGCTAATGATCGTTCACGTGCAAGATCATAATCACGCATACGTTGAATTGATTCACAACGTTCGATTAATTCTGGCCAAGTCACAAGATTATCATCGCATTTCATTCCTAGTAATTTTAAAACATTCAAACGATCTTCTCGTAAATACGAATCTTGTCCACCGTAGGGAAACAATGAATCAATATCCGAATATAACGATGCTAAACGACAATACGGATGAATTAATTTCGATGGTTTATTCAATGTTCGACCGTTGGGTGTACAAGGAATGCAACAATGTTGTTTCAAAATATTTAACATCGTATTATCAGCATTATCTAATGCAAATAGAACTAATGTATCTTTAACATTTTTCGGTAGAACATTTAAATTTGGCAGAATTAAATCATTATAAGCTCGATAATAATCGTATAAACTTTTCAGATATTCACTTCCGGACATTTTTCGAATGAAATAATCTTCTTCAGTTAATAGTTGTGTTTTTTTCTCCTTGGATATAATGTTCAATGCTTGTACGACCGTTTCTTTGATATTGGTTTGATGATTGAATATGTCTAATTAACAGCAATGAAGAATGAATATATTTTTTATTTTTATTAATTAACCTTCGGATGAAGAGAAAAAAAAGTGCGATATATTACCTGGTAAATAAAGATAGACCTTGTCATCAGACAAATCAAGTGTACTCGAAAATGTAATACGTGTTTGTTCGTCATTCGCATGCTTGTGTTTGCTTGAATTACTGCCTTTTGATTGATATCTCACTTCTAAATCATTAATCAACTGTAGAAGGCGACGATCGTTCAGATAGGTTTTCTTAATCCAATCAAATAATGTTTCATCGTAGATTTGCTGTTGACGTATTAAATCTTCGATTTTTGTTGAATCAGGTTGATATTTAACGTGCATGGATTCGAAAAATTTTCGATAGTTATACAATTCATACGGCAAAATCGATATATAATTAGCTAATGGATGAGTTTTTTCAATGAGATAGATTTGATTCGATGATGAATAACTATTTTGATTATTCCAAATCCATTCATTTAAATCACAAACACGCATTTCTTTCAAAATTTCATTTGGACTATTGAGATATGCTAATGTTTCATAGATTCGTTTCGAAAGATTTAAATAATCGAATGATTGTAATTTTTGTTCGTTTAATGATAATTTTTGATAGGATAAAACCAGACATTTCATTTGTTTAATTAAAAGATCGAGTTTAACTTCACGCATTTCAATGATTAAACGATTGGTTAATGCCGTTCGAGATGTATGATGATAGAATGAATCCGGAAAATCAAGTGCTGATACTAGAACATTTGCACCAACAATCAAAGCATGTGGTTTATCGCAAATATCTCGAGGTGTTACAAAAGTTCGACGTGAATCTATTGAACCATGCCATGTCAATGACGATGGATAGCCCTGTGGTCGTTCGATCATAACAGGTACCCATTGTGTTATGTTTAAATATTGTTTTAAATTAATTCGTTTGATTTGCGAATATTCTTCGAGTAGCTTCGTATTATGATTTAATACTTCGATTATAAATTCAGCGAGAAGATATAATAATGAACGTTTATTTGTTGTTAAACTTGCTGAGTCTTTTATTGTTAATTCACAAATATCGATTAATTCATCGCATTTAATATCATGAAATTGTTTTAATTTTAAATGTTTTAATAAATTTAAATATTCATTATTTAAACAGAGTTCAGTCGATGGTAAATATTTCGATTCGAAAAGAATGAGAAATTTTTCTTTTGTCGGCGTTTGAAATGATGTCGGATCGAATAAATGTTCGCACGAACATAGTTCATTCTTACGATTAAGAAATAAACGACAATGTGACAATGTTTCTTGACTATTCGCATCGGTTAATAATAAATTTTGACAATTTAATAACAACCATTTGCCTAAATAGATCGTTTTCGATTGATCCATTTTGAAATTTTGTTGTTGTTGCTGTTGACCGATTGTTGTTATTAAATATCGAGCAACATGAGTAAAATCATGTATAACATAACCTAATTTATCTAATAAAATTCTCGAATCACTATCGGTTACATGAATACATTGTTTAGGTGGCTGTAAATCAATCGGTAATTTCGTACCGGATTCATAAATATATAAAATATTATTCAAACCAATGTATTTATAATATTGTTGAGAATTATTCTCATGATTCATGTAAGCATTATCGAATATAGGCAATTGTTTAATGCATTGCATATTGGAATCATCTAATTGTTGTGAAATAATACGAGATAGATATTGACGAAATACTTTCATGTCTTGATCGTTGAGTAGTGTATTGAATTCGTGTTGAATTTTCAATTGTGTAAAATGTCGAAGACGACATTTGAGAATTTGTAAGAGACCTAAACAGGATAATTGAGGAACATATTCTTCGATTAATTTATGTCGACGAATGATCTCCGGAAATGGTTCGATGCAATGAAAATTTAATTTCACTAGAACTTTTTGTATAGCTAAATCATCTTTGCTCGGTACGATAGGTAATTGAATGAGACCGATATTTTTCGATAGTTTGTAAATAGTTAACATATTATTATTTGCTGATGATGACATTAATGAACGTGTCGATGGTTGAAGATAGAGAATATTCGTATTTTCGAGAAGAGTCAAATCATTAGGAAGTTTCTCATGAATATATTTCCAAAGATTTTCAAGCCATGGTAAATCGTAATGTTCGTGGTTTTTCGGCCATTGAATACAATCGTCACCACGACGCCATTCGCGTGGTAACATAACCAAATCAGCGAAATCTTTTCCGGGCATCGTTTGAAGTTGTGTACGTTCTACGAAAAAAAAAACCGAAAATAACAAATGTGATTTTGAATAAGAAAAGAAAAACAACTGACGCTTATTGATCTTTGGCAAAGAAGAAAACGAATACGAAAAATGCTAATGACAAACAAATCAGTCTAATCAGATCGTATGTATGTATATTTGATTGATTGATTTGTTAATCCTAATAGTCTAGCAACTGAATCGAACGAGATTCGAGTTGTGGGAACAGCTGAGAACAAAGAAGAATTGTCAATAAGAGGTCAAGACTGAGTGTATGTGCGTTAGATTTTTATCAATAAGAAAGGAAAAGGAATGAAATTAGATCTTTTCTTTTCTTCGAAAGAACGAAAAAGAATTTTAATGAATAAATTTCAAGGCATATCTTTATCTTTTTCTCATTAGTTTGTTCTTTTTTCAATGAACTGAAATGAAACATTCTCTCTCTCTTTCTGTTCGTTTCGTTTTGAATATGTATATATGTATCAAATGAAGTCTTAGAAAAGTTGACTGTCTTGCATATTTTATATGTGCATTTTCAATGTCTTTCTCTTAACAATGAGGAACCTCGACTCATTCGTTTCGATTGAAAGAACGAGAACGAAAGAGAAAAAAAAGTAATCAGACATTTGTATTTCGTTGCATATGCATATCGTATGTGTGTGCGTGCGGTTTGGCAGCTTGAGGATTCGATCATCATTATCGACAACGACGACGGTGGCGTTGTCCCATTGTGCGAACATAATAGAGAAATGAAAGGAAAAAGATTAAAAATTGTCGATTATTATACATAAGCAATCAATGAGCAAGAATGTTTTTGGTTTTAACGGCGACTTAACTTTTTTCTTTTTTTCTTTCTTTTTACTTTTACTTCTATGTAGACATTTCACGAACAAGGTCTTATTCGGATCAAGAGAATAAAGAAAAAAAATGGACTTAAATTCAAACAAGTACTTTGCTCGAAGCCTAAACTTATTGATTACTTAAGAAGTCGGGAAAGGATTTGGCGACGTTTTTCTGTTGACAGAGACATTTCGAGAGAATATATATATATACAATCTGAACAATCGATTTCTTTTTCTCGTTTTCTTTTGTCACATCTGTCAAGGATGCGTAACAGGTTTTCACCCATTTTTCTTCTCTATTCAACTTAACATTTACTTTCGACATACATTATTGATAAAAATAAATGACGAAAGAGAAAAATGTTGTAGTTACTCATTTTTCTCTTCTTCTTCGTCTTCTCTTTTCTCATTTAATTATCAGATTCGATAGAAAAATATCGATCTGACAAGGCAAGATTGATTAACTTGATGGTCGAGAAAATATATTGCACAATTCTGTTTGGTATCAACTAATTAAAACAATACACAACTGTTCAAGATACACGAACCCCGATCATTTTGTTTCGATATGGACATAGGTGTCGGCGTAGACGATGCGAGATTGCGTGATGAACTATAAATTGTTGGTTTTGATGTCAGATCCCATGCTGATAAAAAACGAGCATGGTGTTGATGTAACGGACCGAGGTATGACGAAGAAAATCGTGGTGGTAGTGGAGTACGAAGACGTTCGTGATTTTGTTGAGGATAGATTAATGGAGCTCGATGATAATATCGGCTCATGGTTGGCGTTGATCCATTGACTTGTGTGGGCAAACTAGTTGAACTACTATTACTCGAATGAGAAGGAGATATTTGATCGTAAAATGGTGGTATGCTTGTTGAATAACGATATGCTGGATCCATTAGATCTTTGTTCGCGAATATGTTGAGTAGATAATGTAATGGTTTATAATATTGATATCAGGCAGGCTAGACGATGATCGTAATCATCATCCTCAATTTTTTTACTTTCTTTTCTTCTTCGTTTCGGTGAACATATGATGATCAAGAAGAAGAGAAGGAGTGGTTGCGGTAAGAGAGTAAGGGCATATGTACAGGGACATCATCGTAAAAACCTGTATACATATACATAAGAGAGAAAAAAATCGAGAAAGCGAGAAAGACAGAGAGAGAAAGTATGTATACAAGCACGAACGGTGTGTTGAATGTGAGAAAGAGAGAAGGACCAGTTAGGTTAACGAAAGAACAGCAAAAAGACGAGTAGTATACGTATGTATATATACATATATATACATTACGACGATGAGAAGTGATACCATCATTGATATTTCATTTCTTCTCGTTCTATTTCCTATTGTTTTTTGATCTACTAGTAATGTTAGTAGTTTATACCGGTAATATAAAGCTGTATAATGTCATCACATAATGAAGTTGTTTTTTTTTGTTTTTACTAATGTTGGTAATTTTACGTAATCTCTCCGAGACACGCGTTTGTCGTTCGAGACAATTGATTGAACGTAAATGGAATAACAACAATACTCACAGTTGAATCAATCACTTATACGCCATTAAATCATTTGTTGATCTTTGCAACAAAGAATGCGTATCAAAACGAAACAAAGTCTAATATCGTATATACACAAAGAACGAGAGTAACGAGAGAGAGAGAGAGAGAGAGAGAGAGAAAGGAAAAAATTTTAATGGCATTAAACATCTCGTTTTTCGATCAAATCTGACCTTCAAATGTAAGAAGAAGAAACTTTTTCGTCGAATTAAAACTAAACAATGAATAGTGAAAATACACATATCAAATAAATTTGTTCGTTATATGTCTGTCTGCTGATTGCCTTGTAATAAGTTTATTTTCTTTTTTCGAGGCAATCAAAATGAAAAAACTGAAGGAGACATTTTCATCATTAACAGTAACCAATACGAAACTATATAAATTACTTTTTCCCTTTCTAATTTTACTATACGAATACTTGAATAATCAAGTTCAAAAGGTCAGTTTACATAATCGAACTCGTTTATGGACACTCAATTTGCAAAACAAAGCGAAAAAGAAAGAAAAAAAAGCGTTTTCATACCAAATGATTTTCTTATTTGACGTTGTTGTTGTTGTTTTTGTTCGTGAAGATTTTTCACGAGATCAAGATCTAATGAAATCGGTCGTTGAGAAAAATTATTCAAACAACGACGACTTCGATTGATCGGAAAAGGTACCGATTCAGTACGCACATCGCTCTGCGATTGATAGAGTTGTGCATCTTTGTGCAGATTATTTAAAAATGATTTCTGACGAAAGATAGATAAATGATTAAAAAATGAATTTCGTTTTTTCGATGCATTCGACTGCTGTTTATTCATCGATGCCATATATCGAATGAAGTAACAAACAAAAAAGGACTGGATAGACGACGACTCACTTCTGGCATAAAGATTTCTTAAGAATGATGCATTATATACGTCTCTTTTTCTTTTTTTCCTCTCTTTTATATTCAATTGTATAAAATTTGTTGAAAGAACATTTGGACTAAAAAGGCCTTCGGTATTCGATGATTATTTCATACTTATTGAACATCTACTGTATAATTATAGATTTCTTTTTTTCTTCTCTTCTCTTCTTATTCGATATTCTCGAATTCGAACTTCAACGAAAAAAATCTGTTTCTTTTTTTTCCTAATTAGTTTTTCTTTTTTTTAAATGAAATTTATCTGAATATTCAAGAATAAACGTAACAACCGTCTGCTCTTACGAACACTTAATTACACACTTATATTCTAAGTCTCCTCTCCCACTCTTCATTCAACGTTAAAATTGCATCACTCTTTCTCTCCTAAATTGAGAGAAAAAAGAAACTTAAATTCGTTATATTCTCATATATTTTTCACCAAGGACAAATAACATTTTGTCTCTTGACGTTTAATTAGAAAATGACTTAATTAAATTTCATAAAATGAAATTTTACTTTACCTTTCGATTCAAAAGATGTTTGTTCTTTGTATCGATGAATAGGCATTGAAAGAGAATCGGTTTGGGATTGTCTTGAACAATTTTTATTACCCATTGAACGAAAAATAAAAGAAGAAGACAAAGAAAAATCCAGGTCGCGTCTGCTTGTTTGTTGATGTTTTTTCTTGTCGGATCATAAAAGTTCGATTGCAATTCACCTATTTGACGGATCGATTTTGAAAATGTCTTCAATATGTGACACTACTCATCGAAATCTTATGAGAAAAAGAAACGAAAGAAAACTGTGTACACATATAATTAAACGCGTGTGTATGTCATGTCAAAGAAAATAGAAGAAAGAAAAGTGTCGAAGTACTCGAGTGCCAATGGCTGTCATCGACTAGCAACACCGGATGAGTAGAATTTTCGATTGACAAGTGTTCAACAGACGGTTGACGATGCAGAATGAGTTTTGTCTGCCGTTAAAATTCAAGTATATATGAACAATTATTTGTCTTCATAAGAAATTTAATATTGATTAAAAAAACGAAAGAACGAAAGTGAAAGAGAGAAAAAAAGAAGAGAAAACGATGAAATTCGTTTAATATTGCATTGATCTCGTTTTCATTTTTTAACATACAAAAAAACTGAATTCGATAAGATTAAAGAGCTTCACTCCTTCATCGTTAGCCTTCAGTTATAGTTCAATTGTATAACAATACATCAAATAATCAATATATGCACATGAATAATTCAACTCTAAACTATTGACAAATTCTCTTCACCTTGCTTCAATAAATAATCTACAGATAATTATTTATTATCAAACGAGAAAGAGAGATTCTCATTGACCTTAAGATCGATAGGATAATTAACCTCCATGTATCCATCGATCTCCTAATCTATCCTAATATCTACATAAATCTATCATTGTTTTACCTAGATGAATTACTTCTCTCAAGACAATTTCTTTTCTTATCATTTCTATTGACAAATCTACATAAATTGTTCAATTCTCAGGCGGTTTTTTTCTTCGACGAAAAAAAATTTCTGAAGCCATTGCGAGAGATATTTGAAGTAGACCAAACAACAATAACAAACGAAAGACACATTACCTCGTTCGAAAAACGATGGTGAACGTCGAGCATTGTCAGAATATCGTTGATCATACGCATTTCCCATCGTACTATGCGATGATCGATACATTTGCCAAATTTCAAAGTAAATAGATTTGAGACGAAGAAGAAGAAGAAGAAGAAAAAACGGCACACGTGTTACCAACGATTAATGCCGTTGTCGTGTGTTTGCGGTACCACCGATTGCGGTCGTCAATGTTCGTTTTTTTTTATTCCGTAAAAAAATCTTCTCGATAGGTTTTTTTTTCTTCTTTTCTTTCTGTTCTTCTCATTTCTATGTATGCTTCTTGTTTGAGTAAAAAAAAAATCTTCAGTTTTGTTGAGACGCCTCAATTTACATGAAACGGGAGAAAGAGAGGAGAAAAAAAAGCATCAGAGAACTGAAGAAAGATATTCTCTAGAACAAAAACAAAAAACTCTACTATTGCTTCGGTATATTTTAGTTTCATCTCTTTTTCTTCTCTTCCTTGCTTTTTTTCTCTTTTTCATCTTTGATGTAAGGAGAAGTTCGAAATGGTACAAATATTGCAGACAATACAAAAGAAAACACTTGATCAAGGCCAAATCAGCCAATTGAAAATTGAGTGAAATTTTGTTTACCTTGAAACATGCTGGATGATAGTTTTTCGTATAAATTCTCATCGATATTCGGATTAAGAAATCGGCCGTGAACATGTATTGAAAATAATTTCAAAAATTCTCGATTATGATCAAATAGATAAATACATGAACTTTGTTTGGTTTGAAAATTTGTAAATGTTTGATTGGCCAATGGTAATAATTCTAATTCGAGAACTAAACCTGGATCAGGATCATTGAAAACAATGTATTTCAAGAGAGAAAGTTTTTGTTCGGATGTTAAACGAGACAGTAACGAGGCGTTCTTAGCCAATAATTCCGATGCATGAAATGGAGTCATCACTTGTAAATAATGTTTATTCGAATATTTACATAGACCATTGATGACATGAGTTGGTAGGATGACAATTGGAGCATTAGCTTCCGAGAAAACATACGTAAGAACATCTTGAATGGGTCCTGATTCAACATTGTTGATAATCATATCTTCAATGGCAACATAACCCCAACCTTCGGTAACTGAATAGAATAATTCTTGTTTGCCAATTTCTTCCCAAATTTGTGGAATCGATTTTTCAATTGTTCGAATTGTTTTCGATTGTTGAAGTGCATATTTCGAATATTCATCACAATCAGGCATTAGCTCCCAAATAAAATCAAGCGACAGATGACCGATTGCTGTCGGTTTTATTAAACGAGATAAATCTTTGAGAAATAATGCGTAAGCACATGGAAATTCAATCAGACTATTTTCATTCGAATGGCAATAGAGAATTTTAGTTGCTGTTAATTGTATACATTGATAATGACCCGAATGGTTGGTTATTGCAAGTGAATTTAATGGTAAAACGAATTTGAAATCATTATTCGGTTGTTTTTGGTTGGAAAATATCCAAATCGATGAATGATGATGATTTTCAATGAATTTTAAATTGGAATTAAATTGAATAACTTGGGTTTTCGATTGTGAATCATTGATAACGCCAAGAGATTGTTTTTCGAAGAAGATTATCGGTGAAAAATCTTGAAAATCTTTTGTATAATCGAATTTAATCGTAGTTAACTGTGTTTGATTTAAGAAAAATTCGATTAAACAATGAATTGATGAGAAATATTTGATAATATCTTGTTTAAGTTCATCTAATGTTTGAATATTCGTTGAAATCGAACCATTCACACATGCTCGTAATGGTAAACGAATTAATGTTCCGTTGAAAAACTTTTTCGATTTCGAAAGAAAATATTCGAATGGAGAAAATTGATCTCGAAATGTTTCGATATCATCCTTTTCAAGATCGAATATTGATACATACGAACGTTCATCATTAATCATACGTTCATTTGGATCGTAATAAACAACACGTGAACCGCTTAATACACATAAAAAATCTGTTAAATGAAAAAAAGCTGAAGATTTCTTCGATTCATGAATGCCGAATATGTCTTCCCATTGTTGATCGGTCAAGACTCGATCAAATGTTAAACATAGAGCAACACCTTGATATGATGAATATTCATCGTTAATTAATGTTTGACTATCATAAGATCGATCGACAAGATAACCATGAAGAGACGATGCGCCAATTAATTGACCGTAAGTTAGAATTGTTGAAAATAGATCGGAACTACTTGTTGTGGACGTTAGAAGAGCACGAATTATATCACGTAATTGAATATTTGGCGATGATATAATGCGCATTTTAGCATATTGAATATCGTCGGTTGAACGAGATGGATTCGGTTCGGCTGAGTCTAAAGGAAATGAATGAATGATTGATTGAACGTCGAGTAAATTTCGTTTAGAAAACAAAGGTCACTGTCCGAATGAATTTCACCTGATAAAATATTGTCGTTCTTTTGCTTATCAAAATACAATTGAATAGGTCAATTGTAAAACATACAAGCGAGACGAGAGGGAAAAAAGGCGAAAGGCAACGACGAGAAAGAATCGACTAATGATGAACAATAAGTCGAAGTGTGAAGAAGAAAGCTGAGGGTTTTTTTTTGTTTTATCCTCTCATCGAGTAATCAGATACTTTTATTCGTTGAAAAAAGAACTGATCAACAAATGAGATATTTATCATTTACGTAACTTACCAGACTCGAACTCATCAATAAGAATGTCTATCATCATCAACAACAGCAGTGGCAGCTAACTTCGGTCAAGAGTTGACTACCTGTGCGCTTTGTTTTGTTATTAAAGCCTGTAATTTGTTTGGCTCTCAACAGGAACGAGAAGAAAGAAAGAAAGAAGGAAAAGAAGATGAGCACTTTCACTAAGACATATGCACGAGGCGCGAATTGACGATGAACGGAAATGAATGAATGAACGTTGAGCAAATAAAGAAAGAGAGAAAAACCGAGAGAAGGCCAATGATTGGGAGACAGTATACGACGACCGAAGGAAAAAATGTCGACCTTATCATGAATATGTACACAAGAACAATGATGAAGAAAAGAATTCAATTCACACAGGTGTAGGTGAATGAGTTTTGATTTGACTACCGCAAAAATAATTTATCATAAAAGCATGAACGTGTTATAGTTATTTTCTCACTCTATTACCCAGAATGTTTGATTGTTTAATGTAGCATTCAAGACAAAAAATAAGAATATGACTATGGGGAAATGATTGCTAAGCTTTTTTTTTATTCTGATTAAATATTTGTAATTAACAAAGTTACTCGAAAGATTGAAATTGAGAATTTTCGAAATGAATTTCATATTTGTGCCACAAAGAGAATGGCAAAAAAAAGAGAAATCTTACTCGCTTCGAGATAACAGACATTTATGATGATATGCCAAATATACGTATAAACTTTACAACATAAATAGTAAAGAAAAAAAACGACAAATATCCATAGCCACCACCACATCATCATATCATTTAATCGACCGTTAGATTCAAAAGAAAATACTCGAGTAAATCTTTTAGTTTTTCTTTTTCTGCTTCTATATTTGACTGTTCAAGTGATTATTTTTCAGCTAACATATTTGCTTAGTTAATTTAATTTATTTTCAAGGTAAAAGATCTCACAGTTATTTGAAGGTAATGAGAAGAGAAGAATGAGGCAAGTAAATCGGTCTTGTGAGTCAATTTACTCGAACAGATTGAAATGTATCGATGTATACTCGGTGAAAAGTTAATACGTTAATCTAACATTTTATTATTTGAACTTCATTTGTGTCTCGTTTAAGGGATTAATTGATTGTCGTGTTTATGCTTGAGGTTTTAACAAAATATCGATAAATCAAAAGGACTTATTTTAGTCTCAGAGAAAGAAAAATACACGTGAGAAAGAGAATCGAACAGTTGTTTGTTTCTTCGTTGGAATATTCTTGAATCAAAATCTCCGGAAATAATCATCTCGAATTAGATATAATAATATAATCAGGGATTAAGACTTAGTTAATCCTCGTGTATATAGCGCGCCAAATCAAATGAAACAAGATTGATCTCACCTGGTTTTATTGATGTGTAGATTCGCGTCCGACGTTTCATCTTTTTTAGAAAAGCAAATTAAATTTTCATGCTCTTATTGATACTCGAATAATGATAAGATCTTTGTAAAAAGAAAAGTTTTATGTCCAAGAAGAGAGCAAACTCGAGTTTTGCTCTCCTACCCGCATCGTAAATATACACATGTGAATGTAAAAAAAAATGCCTTGACAGATGAGAGAAAAAGAGGTTATCAATACAACTATTACGCACTCGTCACTTCACGTTGCTTTTCTCACTTATTCTATTTCTCTTCCATCTAAATGTCTATGCATACAACATCAAAATCGATTGCATATTTGTTCAATAGATTCTTCGACAATGTTTTTCTGTCTGATAAGCGTTTTATTTGCTTCAAAGTCTTCCATTCATTGATAGTACTACATAAATATTCTCATATTTCTATTATTGACAATTGCTTTTTTTTCCTTCGTCTTCGTCTTATGTCGCCTATCGACGAACTAATTCAAAGGTGTGACTAAATATCAATCGTAAATTGTACGTATGTATGAATATCAGTTCGGTAAATAAATTGATCCGATGGGCGACAAGAAAATCGATATGAGAGAAATACTCGGATTACAAACTTACGAAGTTTGAGACATTCGGCATTTGGATGTACATAATCTATCATCGAGATGAATAATTACAATATCTGAAATAATAATTCAGAATGTCGAACGCTTTGTTTTATTTCTCGAAATTCCTCAATACATAACTTGATCAATAGACGCGTCATATGTATTTATTTCTTATCAAAATTAAACATCATTATCATCATAATCATTGCCATGATCAAATTAAAACCTTATGAATAACTATTTCTATCCTTGTTCAAGGGTCTTGGGAGAATGTCAAATAGCATTTATACATCGAGCATGCATACATACATACATACGTATGTGTGTATACATACGAGAGCGATTGGATCGTTAGAGAAAAATGTATAGAAATATAATCTATTGATTGATTTAACCCTCCAGATGTGTGTACATGTCGAATTCTATGTTCTACTTCAAAAATGATGAAAGAAACTAGCAGTCAAACTCTGTCGAATTAATCAATAGATCTCAATTATCATCGATAAACATTCTTTCGATGATGATGATGATAATACTACTAGTAAGAACAATAATAATAATAATAACAACAACAGTATCATAAAAGAAATAGTCCACGTTACTTATCATTTATCATATTCGATCTGATCTGACTTATACTCAATAGACGATCCCTCGTTGTTGTTTTCGCGTTCGAATTTTCAATTTGAAGGGCAGAAATAATAATACTATTTAAAAAAGCCAGAGTGCTTTTTCAACAAAATCAAATCACCTTAACATAAGATTTCTATTCGTTGAAATTCAATAGAAATCATATTTTTCATAAAACAAACAACAACAACAAGATTGACTCTTTTTTTTTATAGTTGTGCTCTACCTTTTTGTAAATGTTTGTCAACAGGCGATGATTGTTGTTTGTGATGAGATAAAACATCTGGCAACGACTTGGAATTTGTTTCGTTTTTGTTCGCTGGCGTCGTTGATGGTGAACGAAATATTCGTCGAAACTTTCGTATCATAATTATACTTGTCAATGTATCATTAACGATTGTTCATACATAAAGAGAAAAGAACTCGAAGGTTAACTAATATGACAACGACTATCTAAGACGTAGTACCAACGATGTTATACTTGATGCAGAACAAGCAAACGCAAAGAAGCAAACGAACCTTTCTTTCTTCTTTTTTTTTGTCTTTTTTCTCTCGTGTCGTTCTTTTGTATGTATATATGTACGAGCGAGAGAAAAGCAGCGTATTTTCGTTCTTCTTTCTTTTTTTTTGCGGTGGTAAGGTAGAGAACAGTTGTGGTTGTCGCAACTGCTCCGACAAAAGAAGAAGAAGAAAAAGACGAGAATAAGACGCAAGAAAAAAAAGAGAAAACAAGTAGTATAATAATGTACACAAATGAGATAAATGTGAGAATAAGAGACTGATATCGATTTTTGAACCAATCTTCAGTTTGTTAAATAATGACTGGGTTTATTATCGTGGAAAAAAAATGATAATTTTCTCTTCATTTTTTTTGCTCGTATGAAACGAGAGAACAAGAGAAGGAAAAAAAAGCCATCGAGCTCAATGATTTATATATGGATGAATGTATTAATTCGATTGTATACAGACAGACGACCAACAATAATGACCTTCTTCATGCGTTCTGTCACCTAATCGGATCTATATATGTTTTATATATATACATATAATGCGCTAACGATAAAACCTTAATATGCCCTTCGCAATTGTTCGTACGACGAACGTATTATACCCGATAATCATGAACCGAAGACAAAAAGCCAAACAACGATTGTACAGTAATATTAACGCTATAGGGTGCGAACATTGGAACGAATAATCTATGCATATACATATTCGTCGTTTGATTGATCTCCAAAAGGATCATTCAACTTTCTTTCTTCTTGCCGAAGTTTGTCTTCGAATAACGAGAATGAGATTATTTTTCTAGTAAGACATGTACATGGGAATATTATTCGTTCATTCATTCGGGGACACTATTCATCATTGAAACAAAACACAAAGAAAAACGATGATTTCTTTTTTTTTTCTATAAAAATTTATTCATCAATTAACTTAAATTTGTTAAATTGAGCAAATAGAGATGTCATTAGATTTTGAATTGTTCATACGTGTGTATCAACTTCAATTTCGATATAGTTTATTGATCGAATGACATGCAGCAATCGTTCATTGTTTATTTCCTCGGTTGATATACTCTAAAATGATAAATCTTCTTATCACGAAAAAGAAAATTATTACTGTGTACGGATGATAAATGAACACTAATGACGTGAGTGAATAAAATACGAACGACGAATTATTTGTTGAAGAAACCATTATTATATTATATAATTGAATTGGACACGGCAGATGTCAGTTAACGACATCGATTATTTTGAAAAATATTTTTCTAAGGAAGAGAAAAAAAACGGAGTATTTTCAAGAGCAGTTGAAAATAGGGCGTTGTATGCGTCTGAAGAATGAAACCGAGGAAGTGAATTGCAATTAACTAGCTTTATTATCGAGTCAGAATTCAATCATAAAATGATGTTTTGAAGAATTTTTATTTCAGTAATGATGATACGCAATAGCGTTATAATTGACGAAAAAAACATGAGTTTGAACTGTATCGTAAAAATCATGCACACTAGAACTGTTTTTGCAATAAATGTTTGTGTTCGATTTCGCAAACGAATAAAAAAAGTTTCTATGTCAACTATTTTCGAGAAATCATGCCTGCTGCACTTCCTTTATATTATTTATCTACCGTGATTTATTTTTACCAAGAAAAAGTCATGAAATACCGTTTTGCGATTGTATAAAGTGTGTATTCAATGACTAATAGCTATAATCGGCTGTGCACATATAAATACGAATTTTTTTACACAGAAAAGTGAAACTTATTTTATCAAAATTCAACGAGTGTCAAATGCGAATCTATCTTGTATTGTTCTTCTTGATCAGTTACACGCACGGTTCTCATTATCGGTAAGTAATAAATGAGTTATTCTGTTTCGATATAGTTTGATATCGAATGTTTAGTGGTGGTTCCGTTTCTTGGAATATTCGTCAAAGTGATTATATTGTGAATAGTTCCACAGTATCTGTACGTATTCATCAGAGACATTCGTGGCGTCGTAGTGCTGCACCAAGTTTTTGGGCGAAACCTATGTGCTCATATCCAACTATAGCAAACGGAAGTGCTATACTTGGTGAAAGTTCTTTAATATGTACATCATATGAATGCTATACATCTGTATCATACGTAAATCAGTATATTTCAACTGAAGTTCTTTGTACTGATTTTAATGAAGAATATGATTATGCCAGTGGAGAAAAATATACAACAATAACATTACCAATAAACAAACGATTGACTTATAGATTTGAATCTTGCTGCTGGATACCATTGTTACCTATTGGTGATACACCATCATGGGGACTAACTTTAATTATTAACACAAATCGACGAGTTGATGGAAAGTAAGTTATACAATTCGTTTCTTGTCAATATTGATAATTAAAAATTTTGTTTCGATTAGATTTAACAATGCACCGGTGAGTACTATGCAACCGATTTACAGAGTTGAAATTGGACGAACGCATGTAATTAATATTCCAATGGGTGACATTGATGGTGATCAATTACGTTGTCGATGGGGTAATGATTCGAGTGAAACAGGTGGTATTTATCTTCCAAAAGGCAGTCTACAAGCAAATCCATGTGCATTAACTTATCAGGCGACAACACTTGGATATGAAGGAGTTGCACTTATCATTGAAGATTTCGATACAAATAATGAAGTTTTATCTTCGATTCCACTTCAATTTCTTATCGAAGTTGTTCCTGTACAAGCAACGACTGTAACAACGACCACAGTTGAGCATGAAGGCACTGGAACATATGAGCCATACACTCATCAGCCTACACCACCGCCACCGTGTCTCTCTCCACCGCAATATTTAGGAGATTGGAGACCAGGTGCTTGTATCGGTGTTTCTTCAAATAATTTAACTGAAATACGAATTGTTACTGAAATTCCATGTGATAATTCTAGTACTAGTATTCAAGATATTCTTACAATATCACCAATAGGCATGACACGAAGTAATATTACTCAAGATCTTCAACACCGCGATAGATATATAATGACTTTATATTGGACTCCACAAAGTACTCAATATGGTATTCACCAGTTTTGTGTAACACCAAAAGATACCAATGGTCAAACTGGTCAAACAGTTTGTTTTAACATTCTTGTCGATGTTCATTCACCACAATTCATTCGCGGTACACAATCACCAGTTGGTACTGTTCTTCAAAATCAATCATTGTGGACTATTGAAACAGATGTTGATATCATCCCACCAACCGATCGAAGTATTTCGGCTGTATTCTACAAACGAGATCTAACAGGTTTGGGTGCTGATACAGAAGTCACTCGTGTCAGTTTGGTAACAGGTCTATATGAATCTCGACGCATTACATTCAGAACACAAGATATTTTATGGGAACAAGTAAGTGAACTGATTTGATCTTTAGCAAAAGAATATTTTGTAAAATAAAATATTTATTATTTAGGGTAAAGAGTATTATATTTTGTTGGATGGTGGTGTAGCCACTATTAATCAATCATGTGGTATACAGTCATCGCCCATTATTGATACTCAATTTTGGACCTTTACAGTTTGGAAATCAGAAGAAACCAGCACTCCAGAAGTAACCATCGTTGAAGAAACTAGCACACCAGAAGAAACCACCGAGTCGACGACAACCTCAAAGACAACTACTACCACTTCTAGTACAACTACTCCAGTCACTACATCCACAGCTGCTACCACTAAAAGAAGAAAGTCAACTACCACCTCTGCATATCAAAATCCAAAATGCATTCGATGGCTTCCATTTGGTACTATCAAAAACATAACAACAAATGAAAATCAAAAGAATTACTCATTCTGTTTTCATGTTAATACGACATTCGCTGATGTTACTATTGCAGCAAATACATGGACACCATGTTCAATATGGAAGACATCTGGCGCAGCTGATCCATTGATAAATCTTTACAATATTTCGGCTAAATCAATATTGTTAGCACAAAACGACGATGGCCTTTCCATACCAGAACTCAATTGTTATGCTGGTGTGATCAGCTATCGATTGTATACCGGAAACTATCTGGTTGTCATTGATCATCCAAAATGTAATTATGGTTATTTTGAAATTCGTCTCTCAGCTGAATTAACCAATGAAAGCAAATCAGCCGAGGAATAAAACTAGTAGATTGTGAGGACATATAAAATGAATTAGATTTATTTATTTATACTGTTCGTTTTTTATTATTACTCTTGGTTTTTTCACTTCACTCATTAAGTTTTATTTTATCTTTTTTTTGTTTGAATTTAAAATCACTAGTAAACTACGAAATAATGTCTAAACTGCATTCTAATGTTCACTTTGAAATATGTATTACGAAAAAATACGAAGGATAAATAATTGACACGATTTTTATTTACATTGTTCTTGCAAACGACATACATAACAACTTTGTGTACATAAAAAAATCTAATCAGTACTATTGATGAATATGAAGCAACTTCTAGAGAAATCAAGAGAAAGAGAGAGAAATGAAATCATATTTGATTTTTTCAATCCCAAATATTTGCAGCAATGTACATATTTCTTATTTTTACGATTTTAAGTCTTCATTCGTTGACGTTTAATTTATAAATACTCGTAAAAAGTCGTTAAAAAAGCGTTGAGACAAATTATAATCGAAAGTAATGTTAAAGCAATACATAATCTTGTTGTTCATCACATCCGTGAGTACTTCCCACTATCGGTAAGAAACCAAAGCATTTACAAATACTTCGTTCAACACCCTCAAACACCCTTCATATCGAGAATGATCCATTTTATATTCATATAATCCAAATTTATTATCCCTTAGCAACATTTTTCTTACAAATTAATCTTGAATAAATCGTACTCTTATCGCATTTTATTATTATCTACGTACGTATACGTCATTCTTTTTTACCGTAAGATATGTCTAATGTCAGAAGAATCTGAATAACATGTTGTTTCGTCATACTACTTATTATTATAATTCGATGAAATAAGACTAAATAAACCTATCATTTTGAAAATAGCATGTTTACAAACATTGAACATTAAAATATAGAAATATTTCTACTTTTTTAATATTATCTTATTTTGTATTATTATCAATGTCCTATTTCAACAAATCTCTTTGATCACATGAGTAATTGTGTTCTTTCTTTTTCCATTTCATTATAGATAAAAAAAACTACTATGAAAAATTTATTATAGCCTATTGTTTGTACATTAATAAACACCTCTCATCTGTGTCAGTATTAAATAACCTATATACACGCATAGGAGAAAAAAAAAGAAAGAAGAACAATATCATCACATGATCGAATAAACATTTTGTTTTATCAAAATACGCAGATGTATATTTAATTCATATAATTATCTCAGGGTGATGTATGTCTTGTCTTGTAAATGAAAAACAACCGCCAGTATGATGAAATTAATTTAGAGTCTGTTCGGTGAAATGAATAATAAATATGTCAAATGCTTTAACAACGTAATATTTTCTTATTAGACGTATTTCTTTTCACATGACGAAACAATTATATTATTTAAAAAGAAATCATTCACATCGTAGTTTTGAACGAGTATGTTTTTCTGGCATTTATGACTTCAGGTATTTTGAACTAAACTATCTAATCAGTTAAAAAATAGTGAAATTAGTTGTAATTGTGTTGACATTTACCGGAAGACGAACTCACTTCTTTTTTAGATAATAGGCAGAAATAGCTCGGTAAAGTAAAAGAGTGGAAATCATGAAGTGCATCGATTCGAATGATTTAAAATTGAGAGCATCTATGCGTTTAATGAGAAATATCACACAAATTAATTGTTCGGCATTTGTTGTTTTCGTATTCTTTCAAGAAAAAAAAACAAAAAACTAGCTTCTAATTTTATTCTGACCCATAAAAATAATTATATGAACTGTCAATGCAGATAAACACTTATCTTATTCGCATACATTGTCAATTGTCGATAATTTCTTGTTTTTTTTTGTTACATTCTCGAATTTTACTCATTTATTAAACATGTCAATAATGATTCGTAATCATATTTTATTCAAATGAGCTTCTAATGTTTTCTTTTTTCAAAATAAAAGTCAATGAATAGAATATTGACATTATTTCTGTGTCTTGTTTTTCGCATTGTCGACGGACAAGTATAATAACGTATTTTTCAATAACGACAAAGAAGTTTAGTAACAGCTTGTGTCAAGGATTGACATAGTATCCTCTTCAGGTAAAAACATTCTATTTAATAATTGATAAAATATTAATGTACATCGAACATTCATCATTAGGAAAGAGAAGAGCAGAAAATGGAAGGAAAAAATGCGAAACTGCAAATGCTCAGTTAATGTCTAGATTGAATGGGATAAGAAGAAAATTATCAGTTCTTTTTTTTTTATAGTTTTTTTCCTATCTGAATGCATGAGAAAAAAAAACACGAGATGTATTTTTCGTCATTTTCTTTATTTTTATAATTCTCCCTCTCTGTTTTTCTCTTTCTTTTAATTATATGTCTATATCGTAGTTTTTTTTTCTTCTTTTTATGTAGCTTTTGTGATTAGAATAGAATTGAATTGAGATGCATATACTGTTTGACGGAAAAAGGGAAACGACTGAGAATATCTCGTAGATAATTCTAGGACAGATTGTTCATCAGAGAATAGACAACTAGGTTGGAATAATATACAAATCAGGCAATCAGATTGAGTTCATTTTTTGTTTGTGTTTTTTTCTTCTCGAATTCTTCTTAAGCTTAGCTGCAAACATATCATATTAATTCATTTTTAGATAGTTATTTATGTTATATTGAAACAGAAAGGAGAAAAAAAAATGAGAATTTTCTCTTAATATGATATACGGCACAAACAAGAATCTGTCATTAACAAGATACTACAAATAATAACACCCGCAAGAAAAACGTCATTACAAAATGCTTTTAAATGAAAGTAACTCGACTGGTCAATCTGTTGAATGGTTTCCTGGACTACAAACAACAGCTTGTGTTCTTTATACGATTATTCTTATTGTTGGACTAATTGGCAATACCTTGGTGATTGTTGTCGTAATGAAATATCGCGATATGAGAAATCCAACGAATCTTTTATTAACAAATTTATCGTTAGCCGATTTGTTTCTTCTTATTTTTTGTACAGCAGATGGTTACCAACATTTATATGCGAGAGATGAACATCATCTTGGAAGTTTTATGTGTAAATATATAAAATTCTCGAATAGATCAACAAAAATCATTTTGATTTTTCAGGTAGCCTCAGTCCATTTGTTCAAAATGCCACCTCGATTTGTTCAGTACTAACAATTATGGCGATTAGCTATGAAAGATACAATGCCATTTGTCAACCATTTCCAGTAGAATTTAACAGAAATTAAAACAAAAACATATTTAATATTGTTTTGTTTTTTTTCTTTCGATAGTCACTTTCTCGTCGAATTCGTGTCTTCCGAACAATACCATCTGTTATTTGCTTTTGGGTGCTGTCATGTATTATGTCGGCTCCATTTTTTATCTATACAAAAACTAAAGTCGAATTATCTATCTATAACGAACCAATAGTCACATGTAACTAAAACAAAAATACATCTCAATTCGAGTTCAATTTTTCTCTTCATAGGTTTTACTCATTTCCCAGCAAAATGGTCGACCGTATATTTAATTTCTTGTACATTCTGTATTTATTTAGTAATTTTTCTATTGCTCTGTTATTGGCATTTTTCCATATGTTGTATACTATTTAATCGTGAAGCACTCTTACGTGACAATACGGTTTTAACACGTTACCGTCGACAAGTTGTTCAATTATTAATTGTTTTAATTATATTATTTTTTGTTCTTATTCTACCTTATAAAATCTGGGCCATTATTCAACATCGTTTGACTGAACAGCAATTCTTTCGCTTGGGTTTTCAACGTCATACGTTCATTATGATATCAACACGTTTATTGTTATATATTAATTCAGCTGTAACACCTTTGCCTTTTTTGAAATTCAATTAAAAAGAAAATCGATCTTGTTTTTCTTTTCTTGTTTAATAGATCAACCCGATAGTTTATTCGATAATGTCGACAAAATTTCGTCAATATTTTATGTTATTATGTCGCGAATGTCATGTATCGATCAAAAATCAGCATGTAGGAAGTGTTTTCTTTGAAAAAGACAATGTTCGACATGTTATCGGCATACATGGTATTGGTGGCGGTCGAACTCTAACGACACAAACAAAAAATTCAAGTCCTCTTCAGCGCAGTCGATTAGAAGAAAAGAAATCCTTCCTCGCTGATAACTGTCCCACGCCTGTCGTTGGTACTGTTATTGATGAAAGAGATTTTAGCTTTTAAGTAAAACAGAAAAAGAAAAATCTTCGAAATAACTCAGTGTTGTCTTGATGTTGTCTCACGTACATATATTTATATATAAATATATTTGTTTTCATATTAATGGAAAAAAAACGAACAAGGAAAGTATCATATTTATAATCAACCTTGAAATGAGTAATGAAATAAGAGGCCAGCCTTTTTTTTAACTAAATGAAAGTAAACAAACTAATATAGTACTTGATATACAATAACTGATGATTAGTATTACTATGATTATCACTTCTTAAGACGGACCTCGAATGCACTCGTTCAAAAAGTGCGAGTGCAAAAATATTCCAATGTGCGACATCTGTTAAATACAAAAGAAGCGTATATAAATACGTAATTATTTAAATTTTCCTCGAGGATATTTTTATAATTAGCTCGCTTGTACATCTTTTGTTTAATTTTCAATGATAATAATTACATAATCGTTGTCATAGCATTTAACGTAACAATGTCAGTTGCCATAAGAGAGAAAAGAAATGTATCAATAGTTTAATCGTTTTTTTTTCTCTTCTCGATTTCAATCAAATATTGAAAATCAACAACGATGGAGATGGTTCTCAACGCTACCTTTCTTCTTCTTCTTCTTCTTCATTTTTTTTTCTATTAATGAAAATAAAATAAGTTTGCCATCTTGAAATCTAAAATCAACAAACAGTTTTCGTTGTTTCTGTGTATTTATTATATTTGTTCGAATGTTTTCTTTAGATCAAGTCTTTTAATTGCTGAAACCGTTGAATGACATACCCATGGCATCATCAAAAACACGTGATCCATGGCAACAACAACAGCAGCAACAGAATCGTCTTCGTTTTACGACGATAAGTCGCGAGAATATAAATGAATTGCAGGTATGTCGTAGAAAAAAAAAAGAAAATTGAATTCAAGTGTAGAAGGAATTCTTATCGAAATACGTCTGCTTATGAAGATTAACAAATCGATTTGTTGTTGAAAAAAAGGAAAAAAAGAAAGGGAGAATTGAGGGAAGGGCAGAGAGAAAGAAGAAGAAAAACTACTAGACATGCGAACAGAACGTTCGATTTTATTCTTTTAATTATTGTATTGTTTGGAATAAGAACAACGATACAAATGGCTGGAAAAAAAGACAAAGTTAGTTCGATATTTCTCATTAATCGAAATTTTTAAACTGAAAAACCTTCGCAACGTGTAATAATTGCATTTATTCAACTTCCTTTTACTCGAAAGAAAAACATATAAAAATCGAAATCTCAATTATAGTTCTTTTGCGCATATAATTAACATATACATTTGTTTTTTTTCTTCGAACTTTTTCTTCTTCTTCTTTTTTATCGATCAAAGAATAAGAAATCTTTGAATTATGTTGTCCTTCTTACAGCATACATACTCACCTAACAACGCATATATACATTTACAATCATCTAAAACATTCGAGATGTTAATGTGATAAAAGATTGAAATAGTAGACAGAGACGATCGAATTGTTAGTAGTTGCCTTTTTTTCTCTCTTCTTTGTTCGTATTCAAGATGTTTTCACGGGCGAGACATACTGTCTCAGTTGCTGAATATACGGTGAGAAGATGAGTAGGATGAACGAAATATTGAATGTGTCTATCTTTGTTTAGCAACGTTTGCGTGATGAACGTGAACAGAAACGAGCCAATCTTGATGAACGACATCGACATTTATTCGATATCATTGCAACAAGACTTGGAATCGAACGAAATGAAGTCGAAGATAATGTTCTCGATAGTTCAAATGTGAGTTCAATATAATAGCCCTGATATTCAAGTTCGAACTTGTTTTTTGTTTTATTGGAACAATTATAGTTCAATTTAATGGACTCATTTTTTGTCGATGATGGAAATCAATATCTTGTCTTTTTCTATCAAGAACCTGAACCTGAAAATTATCAAAGTGGATGTATGAAAAGTTTTTATTACTGTTTTTTGTTTTAAATTTCATTATTTTCTAGCTGAATCCTATCGTCCTGGTTTAAATCCGTATACTAATCGTCTTAATTTAAATAATCAAAAGCAAACTAAACCAAAAGTTATCATTGCTGATCTGCAAGAACAAAGTCTTCATGGTATTTGTCTTTGTTTTCTACGCAATTCGAAAAAAACTGCCATAACTGGACAAAATATCATCAATGTAAAACAATAAAAAGAAAATTTCAAAGAAAGAAAACGATATTTTTCATTTAGGAAGTCTTTTTCTATACATTCGAATGTAATACTGAACCATTACTTCAAGCATTGAGCCGATCCATAGCTGATATCTATTTACCGTATCTTCAATCTTCGGAAACAACTTGGGGCAAATTAACTGGCACTGATAATAATCAATTGATAAAAGTCGATTTTTTAAGTCGATTAAATAATTTTGTTTCGACATTGAATAGTGCACAAGAAAGTATCAACGAACGAATTCTACTAAAACCTTGTGATAAAGTTGATTTAACACAATTACAAAATGCCAATGATTATCTTTCGATTGCATCGAATAATGAAAGTCTATTATCAATTGAAGAAACAATGAAAATATGGATTAAACAAATGGAACAAGTACTAGCAGAAAGTGAACAAATACGTCGAGAAGCTGATAATATTGGTCCACGAGCTGAACTCGATTATTGGAAAAAACGAATGACAAAATTTAATTTTCTTCTTGATCAAATAAAAGGTGCTGATGTTAAAGCTGTTTTAACCATTCTTCAAACTGCCAAATCTCGATTGATTCAAGTACATATTGAAAACTTTTATTTACAAAAAAATAAAATTTTCTTTCATTAGCAATGGAAATCACTCGATGGAAAAATCACCGATGCTGCTAACGAAGCTAAAGATAATGTTCGTTATTTATATACATTAGAAAAATTCTGCGAACCACTCTACAATTCTGATCCAGTCGGTATGCTCGAATGTATACCAGGTTTAATCAATGCTGTTCGAATGATTCATTCGATTTCGAGATATTACAATACATCCGAACGAATGACATCCTTATTCGTTAAAGTAATTTCGAAGAATAGACTTCATTTCTTTGATAAATTTGATTTTTTCCTAGATAACTAATCAAATGATAACAACATCGAAAATGTATATAACAGATAATTATACTCAAACGATCTGGTCACAAGATCAAGCACTTGTTATCAGTAAATTACGTGATTGTATTAAATTAAACGAAGAATATCAACGATGTTTTCAAATAACAAAAAATAAATTAGCTGCAAGTTCGTCGGAACGTTTATTCGATTTCAGTGAAATGTATATATTTGGTAAATTTGATTCGTTTGTTCGTCGTTGTGACAAAATTATTGATATGTTTTCAACGATTAATCTTTATTCGCACTTAGCTGACTCGAAAATCGAAGGCATATCGCCGTTCTATTCGAAATTTAATATGATTGTAACATCGATGAGAAAGAAAGATTATGATTTTTTGGATCAACGTAAACAAGAAGTTGACAGTGATCTAGATGATTTTCGTCGATCGATTGCCGATTTACATTCGAATATCAATGAATTTTTGGATAAATATTTTAATGGAATTAAAAATACGGAAAGAGCTTTGAATGCATTGAAACGTTTCGAAAAATTACAATTGCCAAATATTGGTTTAAATGAAAAATATGCGAAAATTCTGCAACAATATTCGAAAGATTTAGATTTAGTTGCTAAAATCTATCAAAAAAACTCGAAAGAACCATTAATCTCGCGAGATCTGCCTCCAACAGCTGGTAAAATTCGATTCATGACTCGATAGTTTTTGTACTTGAAAATTTTTTTCGTTTAGGTCGAATTACATGGGCACGTCAATTGTATCATCGTATTCAACAACCTATGGATATTTTTGTTGCAAATAAAACCATTCTTCAATATTCTGAAGCCAAACGAATCATTAAAAACTACAATCAACTATCGAAAGTTCTTCTTTCCTATGAAATTCTCTATCATCGTGGTTGGCATCGACAAGTCGATGTCATTGCAACGGGCATTCATTCGAGTATTTTGATTCGTGTTAACCGAGAAGATGCATTTCAGATGGGCACAACAACAACAGCAGCAGGTGGAACATCGGTTGTGACATCAACATCGCAAACTAATCCGGAATATTTAGTCAATTTCGATCCGAATATTATGGAATTAATACGTGAAACTCAATGTTTAGCTCGTTTGGGTTTGGAAATTCCGAAAGAAGCAGCACTTCTTGCTCAACGAGAAGAAGCCTTGAAGAAACATTATCAAGATTTAACGCAATTAGTCGAGAAAAATAAACGTTTAAGAGAAAAAATAAAACAGCCATTCGAGGCTTTATTAGCACCGAAAATTCATCGATTGAATGATATCATTAAACCAGGTCTCACCTCCATCACATGGGCTTCGTTAACAATCGACGAATTCATCGATTCGGTTTGTTTTTGTTTCGTCTTCGATGTTTCTTTTTGCAATGATTTTATTTTAGGTCAACACAGCTCTCGATGAATTCGATTTAATGTTAGATCGTGCCAACGATTTGATCACCTACCGAATCGATGCCGTACTCGACGAAATTGCAACAATGACACTCTGCGAATTGCCTGACGATGAACCTGTTTCACCCGAAGAATTTCTTCAACATACTCAAGTAAAATGATTTTGTCAGCGAAGAAAAGAAAATTTCCTATCGATAAAATTTCGAATAGAATCTATGCAATCAAGCATCGAAACAAATACAAATGAAATCACATAATGTCGAAGATGCAGTCTTAGAAGTTGTCGATCTTCTATGTGGAGATATTCTCAGTTCGAATGCAAATGATGATGAACGAACTTTGTACGCGAATGGCGGCGCAGGAATGGAGGATGATGATGATGACGAAACTGATGGTTCGTTCAAATAATTGTCTTGTTTTTTTTTGTCTTTTGAACATGATAATTTAGATGAAACAATAACTACGCAAAAAACTCGACAAGCATCATCAGCTGTTTCAGTGCCACGACCTCGTTCGACAACTGTCCTAACGAATACAACACGACGAAAACGTGAACAACAAAATGAAAATATGCAATTAGCTATTACGGAATTACTGAATCATTTCAGTCATCGAAATCTCGATGCTATCATACGTGTTATTAAAATGACACTTGAAAAACTAAGAAAACGTATAACATCAACGCTTAGCTACGGTAAACAATTTGATTTGTTGCTTTTATTTTGTGACAATTCAATTTCGTCTAGGTCGTAATCATCGTGAAGCACCTGTATTCAAAGTATTCGCTGAATTGGCTATTCCCAATGTAACTATTCATCCATCGACAGATGAAGTTCAAGGTTATTTACAAAAGGCTGTACATACAATTGTATCAGTTGCAAAGAATATTTCACAATGGAATAAAGATCGACAACGAGTAAATACATTTTCTTTTCTTTTGATGATAACAAAACATAGTTGTCGATTTGATTGAGCAACTCGAATCGTTGATCTAACGAGAAAAACAATTTTGTTTAGGGTGCACAGTTGTCGTTAAATATAATTAAAGTCTTAGTTCATTTGGGAGTTTTGAAATCGACCAGCGATGATTTTTGCATATTAAAAAAACTTCAGAAACAAGTAGAACAGATTTCTGTGTTCGAACTGTTTTTTTTCTGATCTCCTATCTGCTAGTGCATGTCTCCTATTTAAACTCTTTTCTTTTCTACATTGCATGGTTTGAACAATCCTCGATGAGAGCTGTTTTTTTTTGTGTGTGTTCATATTTCTAATCGAATTGATTTCGATTTTGTAGAACAAACGTACGAATAAAACGGACAATCCACTTGATGGACAAGCCATTGATAGTGAAACTAATCTCGCTGGCGGATTGACTGCTGATCGTGATGACGATGGAAATCCTGTTACAACACCAGCACCGACATCAGCTGGTATCAATCTCGACTCATCCGCACGAGATATCACTGGTCAAGGTGTTATTTCAGTTGAAAATACGAACAGTCGTCTTCGTGCAACTGATCCACCTGCGGGTACTGCTGATGGACAGCAAAGTCGTGTTCAATTTACACCAGCAAATAATTATTATAAAAACGTGTCCGATAATAAGGATATAGCGAAATTAGTTTCGTTGTTAGTGACATGTATTAATGCAACGAAAAAGGATATTACGACTGCTTTGGAAATCTTTTCGAAATATAATGCCTTGTGGCAACGAGATCGAGATGAAGAATTGAAAGAATTCTTAGTTAATGAACCACGAGTATCGGAATTTGAAGCCAAAATTAAATTCTATGAAAATCTCGAACTGGATATTAGTTCTCAATCGGAATTTATTTCTGTCGGTCCATTAGCCATCTTTACTGGTAAAAAGAGATTTTCATTTTCTTCTGAAAGAAAAAAAAACAAACTACTTCAATACATTCTTCACATTTCAGAACATTTGAAATTCGCATTGAATCAAGAAGTTCGCGATTGGATCGTTCGTTATGGTCAAGCATGTAATGCACGTTATCGTAAAGAAATGAATGATGTCTCAGCATTTATCGAAGACATTGAAAAACGTCTATCACGACCGATCAATGATCTCGAAGATATTCGTTTAGTTATGATTGCAATAAAAGATCTACGTGAAAATGAAATACGTATTGACATGAGTATAGCACCAATTGAAGAATCATATACAATGTTACAAGCACATGGATTGAATGTTGCACGAGAAGAAAGTGAGAGATCGGAATCGATTCGATTAGCTTGGGAAAAATTGCAACGTCATTCGGTAAACAGATTGTTTTCAAATAGAATTCGTTCTTGTTTATTTGTGAATACATTGTAGAATGAAGTGACAACTCATCTACTCGCAATACAACCATCGAAACGTTCGGAATTATTAGAAAATGTGAAAATATTCATTGAAGAATGTGAACGATTCTATAGCGATTATGAACAAGGTGGACCAACCATACCTGGTCTTACTCCACGTGAATCAAGCGATCGACAAATTCTCTTTCAAAGTCGAGTCGAAAATCTCTATAAACGATACGAAACATATCATGGCGGTGAAATTCTATTCGGTTTACCGATTACTGATTTTCCTCAATTAGAAAAAATCAAAAAAGATCTTACACTTCTTCAACGTCTCTACGGTTTGTATAACAAAGTTTTGGATACAGTTGCAGGTTATTTCGATATTGCATGGGTCGATGTTAATATCGATAAAATCAATCAGGAATTATCCGATTTTCAAACAGCTTGTCGAAAATTACCCAAAGGTCTACGAGAATTTCCTGCATTTCACGCTTTGAAAAAGACAATCGACGATTTCAGTGAATGTAGGCTTCCAATTATATTCGATTCATGTCATAAATTGTTATTTGTCTAGGTTGTCCACTCTTGGAAATGATGTCCAATCGAGCAATGCAACATCGTCATTGGCAACGTATTGCTGAAGTAACTAGTGTGCATAATCTCGATGTCGAAGCCGATGATTTTCGTTTACGAAATGTCATGGATTTGCCTTTGCTTCAATTTAAAGAAGATATCGAAGATATTTGTATAGCAGCCGTGAAAGAACGTGATATCGAAGCGAAATTAAAACAAGTTGAATCGGATTGGAAATTACAAGAATTTAATTTTGCACAATTTAAAACACGTGGCGAATTACTATTAAAAGGAGATCGAGTACAAGAAGTTATTGGTTTACTCGAGGATTCATTGATGTTACTCGGCTCGTTAATGTCGAACAGGTTAGTCGACTAGAATAAAACCGAAAAAGTCGAATGTTATTTGATTTTTATTAGATATAATGTACCATTTCGAAAGCAAATTCAAAAATGGGTCAAAGATTTAACTGATACAAATGAAATCATCGAAAATTGGATGCGTGTTCAAAATCTTTGGGTTTATTTAGAAGCTGTTTTCGTCGGTGGTGATATAGCTAAACAATTGCCACAAGAAGCTAAACGTTTCTCATCGATTGATAAATCCTGGTTGAAGATTATGTCGAAAGCACATGAACAACCAGCTGTTGTACCTTGTTGTACAACGGACGAAACATTGAAACAACTTCTTCCACATTTACTCGAACAATTAGAATTATGTCAAAAATCATTGACAGGCTATTTAGAACGCAAACGTCTTTTATTTCCACGATTTTTCTTCGTTTCGGATCCGGCTCTATTAGAAATCTTAGGTCAAGCTAGTGATCCACATACAATTAAAGCACATTTATTAAGTGTTTTCGATAATATTAAAACAGTTCGATTTCATGAGAAAGAATACGATAAAATTTTAACAATCGAATCATCCGAAGGCGAAACAGTTGAAGTAAGAGATTCAACTTATGGTTTTTTCGTTCAAGAAATAGTTTTTCAATGTTTTTAGTTAGAAAAACCAGTTAAAGCTGAAGGCAATGTTGAAATCTGGTTGATGTCTTTGTTAAAAGAAGCACAACGATCATTACACACTGTTATTCGTCAAGCTTATCATGCTCTCTCAGATCCATCATCGTTTAATCTCATTGAATTTCTAAATACTTATCCAGCACAAGTTGGTCTTCTTGGTATTCAATTGATTTGGACACGAGACGCCACTGAAGCTCTACGAAATGCTAAAATCGATCGAAATATAATGAAACAAACAGCAAAAGTCTTTGGTGATCTATTAGATCTACTTATCGATCAAACAACAAAAGATTTAACACGTGTTGAACGTACGAAATACGAAACATTAATAACAATTCATGTTCATCAAAAAGATATATTCGATGAACTTTTACAAACAGGCATTCGTTCAGTATCGGATTTCGATTGGCTTAAACAAACGAGATTTTATTTTGTCGAAGAAACCGATAAAGTACAAATATCGATAACTGATGTTGATTTCACTTATATGAATGAATTTCTCGGTTGTAATGAACGATTGGTTATTACACCGTTGACCGATCGATGTTATATTACATTAGCACAAGCATTACATATGAGTATGGGTGGTGCACCGGCTGGACCAGCTGGAACTGGTAGGAAAATGTTTTTTTTTGTTTTTGAATATGAAGAATTAAAGAATGATTGATGATATTTTAGGCAAAACGGAAACAGTCAAAGACATGGGTCGATGTTTAGGAAAATATGTTGTCGTAAGTAGAAAGAATTTACTGCAGCAAGAAAGAAACAAACGAATGATTATTGTATTTCGTAGGTTTTCAATTGTTCCGATCAAATGGATTTCCGTGGTCTTGGTCGTATTTTCAAAGGTCTTGCTCAATCGGGTTCATTCGGTTGTTTCGATGAGTTTAATCGTATTGATTTACCGGTCTTGTCAGTCGCTGCTCAACAGATCGCCATTGTTTTAGCCTGTAAAAAAGAGAAAAAACGACAATTTATCTTTACCGACGGTGATCTTGTCGAAATGAATCCTGAATTCGGTATATTTTTAACAATGAATCCTGGTTATGCTGGTCGACAGGAATTACCTGAAAATTTGAAAATTAATTTCCGATCAGTAGCTATGATGGTCCCAGATCGTTTACCAATTATTCGAGTCAAAATGGCTGCGTGTGGTTTTCGAGAGAATGTACCGTTGGCTAAGAAATTTTATACATTGTATAAACTATGCGAAGAACAATTGAGCAAACAAGTAAACAAAGAAAAAAAAAGAAAGATAATCGAATGTTTATGTGTTTTTCTAGGTTCATTATGATTTTGGTTTAAGAAATATTCTTTCCGTTTTACGAACATTAGGAGCAGTTAAACGAGCAAATAAAGATGATCTTGAAAAAACTATTGTCATGCGTGTACTTCGAGATATGAATTTATCGAAATTAGTACGTATTTTGACTCGATTTGTTGATGAAATTCGATTATCATATTGTTTTTCTAGGTCGATGAAGATGAACCGTTGTTCATGTCGTTGATTAATGATTTATTTCCAAATATTAAATTAGAAAAAGAAACCTATGTCGAATTAGAAGCAGCAATTGACAAAGAAGCTCAAGCAGCCGGTCTCATCTGTCATGCACCATGGATTCTCAAAATTATTCAAGTATTAAACATAATAAATTTCTTCTTCTAAAATTCATCTTCTTTTTCTTTGTAAAGCTATTCGAAACACAACGTGTTCGTCATGGTATGATGACGTTAGGCCCGTCGGGTGTCGGTAAAACCTGTTGTATTCATACATTAATGAAAGCAATGACATTATGCGGTGAACCTCATCGAGAAATGCGAATGAATCCGAAAGCTATAACAGCACCGCAAATGTTCGGTCGATTAGATGCAGCAACAAACGATTGGACTGATGGCATTTTTTCGACTCTATGGCGACGAACATTACGAACGAAAAAAGGCGAATTCGTTTGGTTGGTTTTAGACGGTCCTGTTGATGCTATTTGGATTGAAAATTTAAATTCAGTCTTAGATGATAATAAAACATTAACATTAGCCAATGGCGATCGAATACCTATGGCACCCAATTGTAAAATCATTTTCGAAGTACATAATATTGATAATGCATCACCGGCTACAGTCAGTCGAAACGGTATGGTCTATATGAGTAGTTCAGGTTTAGATTGGAAACCATTAATTCAAGTAACGAAATTGAATTGAAAAGGCCAACGAACCAAAAACTTTCGCTTTCATAGGGTTGGGTTAAACGTGAACGACCGTCGTCCGATAGTGATATTCTCATGCGTTTATTTGAATCATCATTTCCATTTATTTATCGTTATTTTTCGCTTCATCTCAAATCGAAAATGCCTGTTCTCGAATGTATGATTGTTACACAGGTAATTCGATTGACTGTTTCTTTTTTCTTTCGTTCTTCATATTTCTAATTACTAAAATTAACTTCAGGCATGTAAACTATTAAACGGTTTATTACCAGCGAAAGAAGCTAAAGATCAACTAGCACCCGCACACGTCGAACGTTTATATGTGTTTGCAATTATGTGGTCTGTCGGTGCATTTCTTGAATTAGACGATCGTGCACATTTACAAGATTATATTTTGACTAATACCGATGGCAACTTTCGTCTAGATACACCGACTTTAACTGTCGGAAGTGAAGAAACAATATTCGATTATTTTGTTCATGAAAAAACAGGAGCATGGACACATTGGAATAGCGTTGTAACAGAATATGTCTATCCGAAAGATCATGATCCTGAATATGCAACGATTCTCGTACCGAATGTTGATAATGTTCGAACTGATTTTCTTATTCATACAATTGCTAAACAACACAAAGTAACTTTTTCTTTTGTTTTTTTAATAAAAAGTCGTTTATTTTCTTTTTTTTCGTAGCCGGTTCTTCTCATTGGTGAACAAGGTACAGCTAAAACTGTTATTATTCAATCGTATATGAGTCGATACAATGCCGAAGAGCATGCAGAAAAAACCGTCAACTTTTCCTCGGCAACAACACCGAATATGGTCCAACGAATTGTCGAATCCTATGTTGACAAACGTGTCGGTACAACTTACGGTCCGCCAGCTGGCAAGAAAATGACTGTTTTCATTGATGATATTAATATGCCAACAATAAACGAATGGGGTGATCAAATAACAAATGAAATCGTTCGTCAACTCATGGAACAAGGCGGTTTCTATTCATTAGAAAAGCCTGGTGAATTCACAACGATTGTTGATATTCAATTTCTTGCTGCTATGATTCATCCAGGCGGTGGTCGAAATGACATTCCACAACGATTGAAACGACAATTTTGCATATTTAATTGTACTTTACCATCGAATGTTTCGATTGATAAGATCTTTTCTGTCATTGCTCTCGGTCATTATGCTAAAGAACGTGGATTTACAGATGAAGTTCGAACTTTAATTGAAAAACTCGTGCCATCGACACGACGTCTTTGGCAATTGACCAAAATCAAAATGTTGCCAACACCTGCCAAATTTCATTATGTTTTCAATCTACGTGATTTATCACGTATTTGGCAAGGAATGATTAATACAATTCCGCAAGTGATTAACAACGAAAAAACTTCGATTGCACTATGGAAACACGAATGTTCACGTGTCATTTGCGATAGGTAAGTCGATAGAGAATGAGAAACTTAAGAGAGAAAAAAAAACATGAAAACGAAAATGAGATGTAAATTGACTGTTAAATCAGATTTGTAAATGAAGATGATCGAACATGGTTTGAAAAAACTTTTCGACGTATGGCCGAAGAAGAACTAGGACCGACTTATGCGCCATATATACAGAAGATAGATTATTTCGTCGATTTTCTCAGGTGTTTTCAACTAGATAGACTTTTTGCATTTGCCATTTCCATTCAATTTGCACTGGACACTTGATGTTGTGTGTGTGTGTTCTTTTTCTTTGTTTCACAGATTCACTGAAATTGATGATTACCGTTGGTTTTCGAAAACAATCGAACGTGTTGCCGAAGAAGAACTCGGCAGTAAATATCAACCGATGGTTAAAAAAGACGATTATTTCGTCGATTTTCTCAGGTATTATCACCCTCAATTTGCTCACAAGTCACATTCACATTATTAAAATATGAATATTTCGATTTATACTAACTCAATAAATTGTTGAATATTTGTTTAGAGATGCACCCGAACCAACTGGTGACGAACCTGAAGATGCCGATTTAGACGCACCGAAAATCTACGAACCAATTCCATCATTCGAAGTTCTCGAAGAACGTTTGAAAATGTATTTAACACAATATAACGAAAGTATTCGTGGTTCGGGCATGGATCTTGTCTTTTTCAAAGATGCTATGACACATCTCATTAAAATCTCACGTATTATTCGTACACCACGTGGCAATGCTCTACTTGTCGGTGTCGGTGGTAGTGGCAAACAATCGTTGACAAAATTAGCTTCATTCATTGCTGGTTATAAAACATTTCAAATCACATTGACACGAGCTTATAATACGAATAATTTACTTGATGATTTGAAAACATTGTATCGTATTGCCGGAAAAGAAGGCAAAGGCATAACATTTATTTTCTCGGATCAAGATATCAAAGATGAAGCATTCTTAGAATATATTAACAACGTACTTTCATCGGGAGTTGTAAGTGAAATTGAAAGAAAGATTGAATGAGAATTTCGAGAATCTATTGTTTCGTAGGTACCTGGCATGTTTGCACGAGATGAAATGGATGAAATTTGCCAAGAACTAGTACCCGTTATGAAGAAACAATATCCAAGACGGCCACCAACAAATGAAAATTTGTACGATTATTTTCTATCTCGTGTTCGACAAAATCTACATGTTGTTCTTTGTTTTTCGCCTGTTGGCGAGAAATTTCGTAAACGTGGTCTTCAATTTCCTGGTCTCGTTGCTAATTGTACGATTGATTGGTTTCTTCGTTGGCCACGTGATGCACTCGTTGCTGTTGCCGATCATTTTCTTTCGTCATTCAACATTGTCTGTACGGATGCCATCAAAAAAGAACTCGTTCAATGCATGGGTTCAGTTCACGATGGTGTTGCTGAATATTGTTCACAATATTTTCAAAAATATCGTCGATCAACTCATGTTACACCGAAATCCTATCTGTCGTTTATTAATGGTTACAAGGAAATTTATTCACAGAAATTAAATGAAATCGAATCGATGGCTAAACGTATGAACGATGGTTTGACACGTTTAGTCGAAGCTGAAAAAGCTGTGACAGTGATGAAAGAAGAATTGACAATTAAAGAAAAAGAATTAGATATTGCAAATAAGAAAGCGGATGAAGTTTTGAAAGAAGTCGCTGTCAAGAAAGGAGCAGCAGAAGTTGTGAAACAGCAAGTACAAAAAGTCAAAGATACAGCACAGACTTTAGTCGATGAAATCAATCGAGATAAAATGGAAGCCAATGCACAACTTGAAAATGCGAAACCAGCTCTTCTAGTAAGAAGATTTTGTGTTTGCGTAAAAGCAAAATTTTCATTTGAAATTTGAATTTAGGCTGCAGAAGAAGCTTTACAAACAATTACACCAGCTGATATTGCTGTCGTACGTAAACTTGGTCGTCCACCTCGACTTATTCGTCAAATTATGGATTGTGTATTGATATTATTTGGACGACCATTAAAAAATCCAATTAAAATCGATCCTGAATTACAAGGACCTGAACCCAGTTGGGAAAGTTCATTGAAAGTAATCATTAAAAATATATATCTATATAAAACATGATCTTTACTCAATATATTTCTCTCTGTTTAGCTTATGTCGGACACAGGTTTCCTTCAAAATCTTCAGAATTTTTCACGTGATCGTATCAATGATGAACAAATCGAACTTCTTCAAACATATTTTCGTGTACCGGATTATACTTTCGAAGGTGCTAAAGTAGCTGCTGGTGCTATTGCTGGTCTACTTACATGGACACGAGCTATGGCTGATTTCTTCTATGTTAACAAACGTGTCTTACCATTGAAAGCTAATTTAGCTTTACAAGAAGCTCGTCTCGAAAAAGCCAATCAACAATTACAAGCTGCACAAGACGAACTCGATAGACGTGAAGCTGAAGTTGCTGCTGCTCAAGCTGAATACGATGCAGCCATGGCAATTAAACAACGTTTACAAGACGATCTCGATCGAACTTTGAAACGTATGACAGCAGCTCGAGAATTAATATCTGGTCTTGCCGATGAACAAGAACGTTGGACTGAACAAAGCAAACAATTCAAAGCACAAATCGGTCGATTAGTTGGCGATGTTCTTCTCTGTACTGGCTTTCTCTCGTATCAAGGTCCATTCAATCAAGATTTTCGTTTACTCTTAGCAAAAGATTGGCAAAAACTACTGACCGAACGAAGTATTCCATTTACTCGTACGTTAAATGTCACTGAATATCTCACTGATGTCACAATCGTTGGCGAATGGAAATTACAGGGTTTACCGAACGATGAACTATCGATACAAAATGCTATTATTGTTACACGTGCTAAACGTTATCCATTATTAATGGATCCCCAAGGGCAAGGCAAAGCTTGGATTAAGAATAAAGAAGCTACCAATGATTTACAATCGACGAATCTTCTATCGAAACACTTTCGTCAACATTTAGAAGATTGTTTATCACTTGGTCGACCATTGTTAATCGAAGATGTCGGCGAAGAACTCGATCCTGCTCTTGATAATGTTCTTGAGAAAAACTTCATTCGATCGGGCACAACATTAAAAGTTAAAGTCGGAGATAAAGAAGTCGATATACTCAAAGGATTTAATTTGTATATCACAACGAAATTAGCTAATCCGGCGTTTACACCAGAAATATCAGCTAAAACATCAGTCATTGATTTTACTGTGACAATCAAAGGTCTCGAAGATCAATTGTTAGGTTTAACTATCTTGAAAGAAAAAGCAGAATTAGAAGCTGAACGTGTTAAAATGCTAGAAGATATTCAAGCCAATAATAAACGAATGAAAGAATTAGAAGATAATCTTTTAATGAGATTGAGTAATTCAAAAGTAATTCATTCGTTTCTATTATTTAAATCAAAGATTTACCTTTTTTTTGTTATCTTTCTCTCTAGGGTTCACTCGTTGATGATGATGATTTAATTCGTACATTAAAAACAACAAAAATAACATCAACTGATGTCAAACAAAAACTTCAAATTGCTACTGAAACAAGTCAGAAGATAAATATTGCTCGAGAAGAATATCGTCCCGTAGCTACACGTGGTTCGATTATTTATTTTCTTATTGTTGAAATGTCGCTTGTCAATGTTATGTATCAAACATCATTGAAACAATTTCTTCAATTATTCGATCAAGCACTTGAACGTTCACCAAAAGTAGACAATTGTTTCTTTTTTTTAAATTAATTTCATATCTTTTTTTTGTTTTTACTTCGTTTCTAGTCACCAGTAACATCAAAACGAATAACCAATATTATGGAATTTCTAACCTTTGAAATGTATAAATATGCCGTTCGAGGATATTATGAAGAACATAAATTCATGTTCACATTATTGTTAGCATTGAAAATCGATTTACAATCAGGTCGATTGAAATTCGATGAATTTCAAACGTTAATCAAAGGTGGTGCAGCTGTTGATGCAAGCACAGGTAATTCAATATTGATTGATTGATTGATTTTAACTAATAAATTTTCTTAGCACCACCAAAACCACCGTATAAATGGTTACAAAATGATATTTGGCTTAATCTTGTTGAACTATCTAAACTTTATCAATTCGGTGATATTCTCAATTCGGTAAAAGATTCAATTGATCTCATGTTAATCGATTTACTTGTTTTGTTTTTAGCTAAATCGAGCTGGTCCTGCCTGGGACACTTGGTTTAAAGTAATTAAAACTATTCGAGATGAATCAATCTATTATGTTTCATTTTTTATAGAAAGACGAACCAGAACGTGCCGAATTGCCCGATGGTTGGGAACCTCAACTCGATAAATTCCGTCGTCTATTGCTTATTCGTTCGATAACACCTGCACGTTTCGTCAAAGCAGCTAGTGACTATATCGTCGATTCATTAGGTCCGAAATATGGCGATGGTGTCGTTCTTGATATGGAAAAAATGTGGGACGAATCAGATAAATGCTCGCCAATGATTTGTTTTCTTTCGATGGGTTCAGATCCAACTGTTCAAATCGAAACTCTAGCGAAGAAAAAAACCATCGAATGCAATGCAATTTCTATGGGACAAGGTCAAGAAGTTCATGCACGACGTTTACTAACGCAAGCTTATTCAGGTGGCAGTTGGGTTTTATTACAAAATTGTCATTTATCATTAGATTTTTGCGAGGAATTTCTTCTTCAATTAACTGAAAATACCGATCGAATTCATCCTGAATTTCGTCTTTGGATAACAACTGAAGTTCATCCGAAATTTCCCATTGGTCTATTACAAATTTCAATAAAATATACTGCCGAACCACCGCAAGGTGTCAAAGCTGGTCTCAAACGTACATTTGCCGGTCTCACGCAAGAACAACAATTAGAATCGAATTCACATGAAAAATGGCGTCCATTACTCTATGCCGTTGCATTTCTTCATACAGTCGTTCAAGAACGAAGAAAATTCGGACCTCTCGGATGGAATATACCCTACGAATTCAATCAGTCGGATTTCAATGCTACCGTACAATTTATTCAAAATTTTCTTGACGATATGGATGCATCTAAAGTAACAGAAGACAAAACCTTATCTTTAATCGAATTTTTCTTGTTAAAATTTTAGCAAATGCAATGGAAAACAATTCATTATATGATTTCAGAAGTACAATATGGAGGTAAGAACAGACAAACACATGTATTTCAAACTAGAATCTGATATTTAGGTCGTGTTACTGATGATTTCGATAAACGTCTATTGAAAACTTATGTTAAATGTTGGTTTCGTGATGATATGTTCGATCCCAATTTTCAATTCGAAGATAAAACCTATCGTATACCGAAAATGACACGTATCGAAGATGTTTTCGATTATATCGATACAATTCCGAATTATGATAGTGGCAAAGTATTTGGCTTGAGTCCATTAGCTAATGATCGGTTTGTTTTCAAAAAAAGAAAAGATTCAAAATCTATGATTTACTTATTTAGATATCAAGAAGATACGACTAAGAAAGTGTTGGATACGATCCTAAGCATTCAACCAAAAGAAGCTCGTGGTGGAGCAGGTGAAACACGTGAAGCTGTTATCTACCGTTTAGCAACTGAAACATTGGAGAAACTACCGCCAGATTACATAGCACATGAAGTTAAAGAACGTTTAGCTAAATTAGAACCGATGAATATCTTTCTTCGACAAGAAATCGATCGTTTTCAACGTGTACTCAATGCTGTCCGACGAACATTGATCGATTTGAAACTTGCCATCGATGGTACCATCGTTATGAACGAAGAATTACGTGATGCTTTAGATCGAATGTACGATGCGAAGATTCCTAATCTTTGGCTGAAATTATCATGGGAATCGTCGACATTGGGTGCTTGGTTTACAGATCTATACGCGAGAAATGAACAGTATCGTTCGTGGTTGAAACTTGATAAGGATACGAGACCGATTGCGTTTTGGATGACGGGATTTTTTAATCCACAAGGATTTCTAACTGCTATGAGACAAGTATTTGAGAGAATTTTGCGAAAAAAAAACGATTTCGAATTGTCTTTTTGTGACTTTTTAGGAAGTAACACGAGCGAATCCAGGTTGGTCACTTGATAATGTTGTTTTAACGAATAAAGTTACACGAATGGATCGTGATGCATTAAAAGAACCGCCACGTGAAGGTCTCTATGTCTACGGACTTTATATCGAAGGTGCAAAGATCAAAAATGGAGTGTTAGATGAATTGAAAGCTAATGAAAAAGTTTTAACTCATCCTATGCCTGTTATACATATATCGGCCGAAGCTGATTTTGGTACGGGTGCGGCGCCGACTAAACAAGATCGTCGTCCTGTTTATTATGCACCTGTTTACAAAAAACCACGTCGAACAGATCGAAACTATGTTTGTACACTCAAATTAGAGTGTCCGCCAGGTGAAAAAGCTGGACCTGATGTTTGGACATTGAGAGGTGTTGCACTTCTCTGTGATACAAAATGAAAACGCTTTTCAATCGTTTGTTTGTTTTTACTTTCCTCTTTTCTTTTGTATAGTGAAACTATTTGAATGATTATTTAATCATAATAAAACAACATATACTACGCTTTTAGCTATATATTTGAATTAATTTATTCAGTTTGAACTTTTTGTTCCAAACTTAATTAACTAAATGTTTTTAGGCGCTACATTTCGTGCCATTTCATTAGAAATAGACGAAGAAAGAAATGTTCTTGAGTTAATTGAAGATTTAAATCGAGAAGATAAAAGTTGTTGTTACCAACGTAAATAAGACCTTCATAGCTAACATGACACCATTAACTGCAGGCGTACTGTTTTGCGACGTTTTATCAGTACGAGTCATTTTAATTGAAGCTGAACAGCCAGTATTTTCCTATGAAATTTGAAAATATGTTCGATGCGAAAACAAATATAACATTGGACAGAAGATTTAGAAATTATTTCAAGTATTCAATTTAGACTCTTCGGTATTATCTGAATTAGATCATCAAAGAAAAATACCTGAAGTCCATCTATTTGAAGACGATCTTCGAATAATGTGACTGTAACACCTTGAAAATGTGCTGGTTGACCCCCCACGTTTAGTGATGAAACTCCTTTTTCCAACGCCGTACAGTTAGGCCCTTGTATTTGGAAGTCTTTGAGACTGTAGCTCCCATTACTCTTGCTATCTGTTACAAGTTCTATTGGTTGAGGACAACAGCATTTATTGTCGCAATTATCTGATTTATATTCACCCGCCAAATCTTTTTGTTGTGCTATAAACTTCAAAAGTGATAACGATCATGAAAATACATTCATCTCACCTTTGATTTCAAGTAAACTTGTTGTCAACAAAAGACCGAGAATAAAAATGAATAGCATTCTCTATCGACTAGAAGCACTTGTAAATTACAAACGATCTTGTGAATATTTTTTGCTAATCAATGAAGAGTAGTTCGTTGGTTAGATGCAAATTTTGTAAATGAGATTTTTTTCTAGGCGCCTGTTTTACTATTTCAACATTTGGATAAAAGAGCGCTTAAATATCTATTTCATACTGTTTTCCTGAATAGACAAAACAAAATTTCTTCTCATTGATCAAGAAGATCTAAACAAGTCGATTATTTCTATCAACATTCTCATTATTATTAATTTTCTATAACCGATACCAGTTATCGACATGCTGTTTAACTCATAGTGTCTGTTATCGATTTTCTTTTCGTGATATATTTTTCTTTCTCTCTCTCTATATATATATATATATTATCCATACAGTATGGATATGCATATGTCAAGACACAAGGCCAAAATTGGTCCTATTCTTTCTCCAGAAGAGGAATAATAAATAATGTCAAGGATATTCTCGTTTGATATATGCCTAAATTTTGTCGACGAGAAGTGAGAGTGTAGGAAGAAAGGAGATTGTTCTCAGTTACTTTCAATCTTCAAAGATGACATCATCCGCATTAGTACCATTAATTGACGAGCAAAACGAATTTTTCTTATCATCAAAAATGTCTTCAAATCGTTATTCAATTCATGATTATGGGCAAGGTTACCGAACCTATTCCTATGAATTCGATTTGCCTGATTTCGAACCCGAACAAATTACCGTTCTACTTGATCAACAAAATCGACTACGTATACGTGCTTATCGACCTTTATGTCATGAATTTCGACGTGAATATGATCTTGGCGGTCGTGATGTTCAAACACGACTCGTTCGAAATACAATCGATGCTCGTGGACGTTTACGTGTTGATGTCGATGTTCAACCACGTTCATATAACACAGCACTAATTGCTGCTACTGCTGCTCCTGTTAGTAACAACATGTTGACATTTGATTTGCAAGGTTATCGACCGAAAAATGTCAATATTCGTGTTGATAAAAATGGTCTATTGAAAATCAATGCGCAACAGACAGATGATTCGATTGGACATCGTATTAATCGAGAATATTATCGTCAATATCAACTACCGAAATATATCAATCAAGATCAAATACGTGCAAGAATTGATGACAATCAAATTCTAACAGTTGAACTACCTGAACCATTGCCATCGAAAAAACAATCTTGGCAACCCTATCATGATAAAGAACCGAATAAAAATTCTTGTTGTTGTGTTATGTAATTATTATTTAGCATAAACAAGAAAAGTTGTAGTCGATTGAGAGATCCTTTTTTTTTCTTTATTACTGACAAACAAAAAAGATTTATTAGCACATTTATATTTTTTTTAATACGGAAAAATCTTTTTCTGTTCTGATAAATTAGTTTAAATGACAAGCAACTAGAATGATCTATGTCCTGTGTATATATTCAATTGATTTTCAATTTATCAAATAAATTTCCTCATCATTTATCATCGACCGGTTTTTTTAAAATAATTGAATAGTTTTTCGTTTCTGTTAAAATATCCTCAACAGATGTCATTGAAAAACAGTCAAATTATATTCTAACCATTCATACAATTGATCGATTGACAACGAACAGATCTGTTCTATTCTGATTAGTCAAATATTCGTTCGTCACAAAGAAACAATTCCCCAAAAAACATACACATACGATCACCTAGCCGATACATTAAAACAGAAAATATTAGACTAAAAGGACAAAAGAGAAAAAGAGAAACCTGAAAATAACCTATTTATAAAATGACCTATTTTACATTCATTTCCCATTTGTAATCAACGTAAATATGCATCCACCATTAACATCAACAATTTCGACTAATAATCATATTATTCGTTTATCTCAAGAACATCGTACACGACTTTATCAGTTAGTTAATGAATTAACTGATGAAGAACTACGAATATTTCTTACGAATCAATTTCAAGTTATACCGAATTCAACATTAAACGATCAATTTCAACATTATTCACGTACACAATTGATTCAACAAGCATTTATTCTCATTGACAATAGTTATTCCGTCGATCTAGAACAAACACTTTATACATTAAGACAAAATCGTTTGAGTTCAACGTATCGACAGGAACAATTGTATCGATCTCACCAACAACAACAACAACCGAACTATCCTAATGGATTTAATCCACAAGCATATTATTTCAATCCTCAAACAGTTCCATTTAATATACCATCAAATTATCGTTGTCCACCAACAGCACAATATCGACAAAGTAATTTCATTTACAGAATGAAATAACTTGATTCTATTAAGAGTTATTTTAGTTCGTCCAGTTCAACCGCCACCACCTCAAACATCGAATCGTCATGTACAACAACAACAGCAACAATCATCATCTTATTACGTTCCAGTTGCACCTCGTCAGCAAATTGTTCAACCACCATCCTCAATACCTTCTTCAACTTCTTCATCATCATTATCATCATCATCATCATCCGCTACTCATTATCAAGGACAAGTTTCTCTTCCACCTCCAACGGTCATTTCTCGACCAGTTCCAACACCAGTAAATATCGCTTATAAAACTCTTCCATTTTATCAACCAATATCATGTATCTACGAATGTCGTCAAGCATTTCGCTACGATAATCATCGTAAACAATTCTATTCTCGAAATGAATTTCTTCTTTCAATTGATACTTGCAATAAATTAGCATTATCATATGAATACGACATTGATCTTGACACACATAAAACAAGTAAATGTTTACTTCTTCGTCTTGTACGTACCGACCAACCACCATTGCCTAATGGCCAATATGATGATAGTCTACCACCGAATTTATCAATTCACGTTAATTCTCAAAATGTTACTAATTTACCAGCACCAAAACCATGTACAAGACAGCAAACTGATTTGATACGTCCGGGACGAGAGATCGATATTACATCGTATTGTATGTTCAATCCAGCATTGAAAAATGAACTATCATTGAGTTGGTTCTATCGACAGGATAATGCTCATTTACATCAACAGTATGGCAATGCTCAATATGCATTACATATATTTCTTGTTAAACGTTTGACAGTCGACGATTTATATGAGTCGATTCGAAATAAACAAGCGAGATTTTCTCGAGATGATATTATGCGATTATTGGCCAAAGCTATGGCTATTGATCGAGATCTTGGTCTTGAAGTTAGTGATCAAAAATTGAAATTAAAATGTCCAGTCGATCAACGACGATTGAAAACGCCAGTACGAGCTGTTACTTGTCAACATATTCAATGTTTTGATCTAACAAATTATATCAGTACGTTTGATTCGATAAGATTTTCGAATTTCATTTTGAAATTTTATTTTTTTTAGCTATAAATGAAAGAGCCGGCAAATGGGCATGTCCAGTTTGTAATAAAACGGCCTCGTTCGATGATTTACAAATCGATGCCTATACCGAATCGATTTTGAATTCGATTCAGAATGAAAATATCAATGAAATATCCATAGATAGTCAATGTAATTGGAAACCTGTTACAGCATCTTCAATGAATGAGCAACAATACAATCATCATCAACAGATAATTTCAAATGTTCACGATATTGTTCTCGATGACGACGACGATGATGATAACGATAGTAATAATAATCAAATCGATCGAAAACCAAATTTAAATATCGATTTGAAACCAGATCTACCTTTAATTCCAACGGCTATGCCTTGTTCATCAGATATTATTTTTCTTGACGATGATTGAAAATGATTTTTTGTTGTGATAAAATAAATCTCGATATCTAACATTCATTCATTTGTTTGTTTGTTTGTAAATATTCGAAATAAACGAATTTGTGATTGTTTTTTCAGATCATGAATAATCTCACTGATGAACAACATTTTTCTCAATTACAAAGTTTATCTATTAATGATTTACAAACATTGCTCACATTTGCCGGACAATCACGAACAGGCAAACGACAAGATCTTCTCGATCGTTGTCAAAGTTTAATCAAATCTTCGATAACAATCAGAGAAAAATGCGAAGAACTACATAATAAACGTTTCGGTTCTGGTGATAAAGCGACGATACCATATCCAAAAGATGCGACGAACACATCGAGACCAACACATCATCATTCGCATGCAAATCATCAAACGAATATTGATGTACGTTTTGCACAATTTACATTTAACGAGGATCTTTGTGTTATTTCGCCACCACATATCGTTCCGTCGGCGAAACAATCAGCTAATGGACCGCAATCGTTGATGAATTTTCATTTTCTATTGACAGCTCAGCAAGCATCAGGTGGGAAAAGTTTCGGGGTTTAACTGAAAACGAATTTTAATTGTATATTGGATATTAATTAGATGTTGCAACATCGACTTTTTTCAATGCAGATCAATCGAAAATTGAATATCGTAGACAAATTCTTCTAAGATTTACAACCATTGGTAATGATTCGATAAATAGTAGTATAAGTGCACCTGATAAATTGCCACCTAATCTCTATGTTATTGTTAACAATCGAGTCGTTCCATTACCTCAACCAAAACCAACAGCTAAGCCCAATTCTGATGTTATTCGACCTGGTAAATTTCAATGATTCGTTTTTTTTTTTCTTCAAATTTTATCTCAATTTCTTGAAGGTCGACCGATCGATATCACAGAATATTGTCGTCTATGTCCATCCATATCCAATATAGTTGAAATATCTTGGTTTACTCAAGATCTATCGAGTCCACCCATGACATACATCGCTGCAGTATTTCTCACTGAACGTAAAACAGTTTCGCAATTATTAGCTCGTCTTTCACGTCCATCAGTTATACGTCCATCGATTGAAACTCAACGAACAATCACACAACTTCTCTCAGCACCACAAACACCGCAAGGTAGCGACAATGATTTAGAAGTTGCATCAACATCACTTCGTCTACCGTTGGATTGTCCTGCATTAAAAATACGAATGAGATTACCTAGTCGAGCGATGACATGTAAACACGTTCATTGTTTTGATCTCGAAGGTTATTTACGTATGAATGAAAAGAAACCGAGTAAGAAGATGAAGAAAAAACAACAAAAGAATATTTCATTTTTTTTAGCTTGGCTTTGTCCTGTTTGTAACAAAACGGCTTTATATACAGATCTTTTCGTTGATCAATTTTTCATTGATATAATTAGTAAATGTCCTTCAGATGCGAAAGCAATCGAATATGAAACTAATGGACAATGGAAAGCGGTTGGAGAAGAGAAACCATCGCGACGAGCACAACGAGAAAAAGAAGCTTATAAAGTAGCACAAGCAGCAAAAAAATCGAATGGAAAATCAGTTGTACATAATAATCATTCATCGAATGACGATTCCGATGATGATCGACCACGAACAAGTAAAGGAAAAACACGAGCAAATGAAATTGAAAATCTTTGTACATTTTGTTTTTTTTTTCTTTCTCGTAGAATCAACTGATTGTCCATCAGCACCTGCTACTACTACTACTGCTGCTGCGGCGGCTCAAGATGATATCCCTGTTATTGAATTAGATGATGATTAATTATTTATAATCTATTATTTTCATGTTCTTTCTTTTTTTATGTATACTTTTTCTCTGAATAGACGTTGTGTGAATGTACAATTAGAACAATAAATTCTACACACACATTAAACTTTATGAAGACACAAACGAAAATTAAAAAGTAGATATTGTATATAATGAAATGTCATCTTGATCAGCTGATTTCACTTCTTCGATTTTGATATGTCGATGAGAATTTGTGTAACATATATATACAGTTACAAGTATACCCAACAAACCAATCAGTACTAAACCAATGAGTAACATTAACGTTGGATTCAATGAAGCTAAAAGAAAGTAATGAACTTCGATCGAAAACTGAACTAGTTCATTCTCCTACGTATCAGTTGATCGAGTGAAGTTGTATCACTAGTTGAAATTGTTATTTTAACATCCAGAGATATGTCTAAAAATTAATGAAACAAATAAACGAGTTTCATATTCCAAAGATCATTTACTCTTCTCATTGATGATTTCATCTATTATCTAAAAATTCGACGTGTTTTTTTTGTCTATACAAAATCTTTTTTTTCGTGTTTAGCTTACACTTTGATTTTGACCTTGTGTATTGAGAATAAATATTCCCACTAAAACAATACAGTATATTCTCGTATTTCTCGAGACAAAAAAGAACTTACAAAATAAATTGAATAGAAAACAGAAGCTCATCGTTGATTTGTCCATTTAACATCTGTTTAAATAAAAAACCTTCAAACATCTTTGTATGATATATCGAAGTCAACTATTGATAAAAGATAACATAGAGAACCATCTTGAACAAACCAATGTTTGATAATAGTTTGAATGACATTAACACCCTCAACGATCTTTTATTTTAAAATCAAATCGTCCTTACAAACAAGTTCATATCGATTGATATTTACTTTTTTCTTATGACAGTAATTGATCAATTTATCAATATTTAAATCTTTAACGCAAAAAAAAGAAAGAAAAAGAAAACGTTTAATAATTGTACAATGATTTACTCAAAGATAACAGCTATGAATGTATTATTATTCAAGAACATTTTTTTTCCTTTTGACTGACTTCAAAAACAATATTCGGTCTGTCGGAAAATCATCTATTTTAATTATATATGAAATAATCATGAAAGTCCCTAATCAACAAGTCTTGATAAATGAGAGTTCGTTGTCTTTTTCTTAGAAAAGACATACATATATCCTTGTCCAAGGAATATGATTACAACGTTCATCAAACATTCTCGACCACAAATGGTCATTGTCTTTAATTATGATCGATGATTGTATGTAAATCACATGGATGATAAAATCTGTAACCTATTCGTTACGCAAAGTCAAACTCTATGTGTATTCTTATATTGTTATTTCCTTGTCGAGAAGAAAAGGAAAAGACGTAATATTCTTCGAGTTTTGTCACCTTTCTTGTCTATTCTCTTTTGAAACGAACACTATACTTGATAGTAATAGACACAAAAGAGAAAGAGAAAGGAACAAGAGTTAGTCGCCATTTTCCTTTCTCTCAGTTTTTTCTCTGCTGCATCTTTTCTTTCTTTCTTTTTTTGCAGCTCTATAGTTTGAATGAAGATAAAATCTGTCCTGCTGCTCATACAACTTGACAAAGCAATCTATCTCACACGCTCGTTCCTTTTTTTTTCTTTTTCTTCCGAACCGTTCATGTTCAGCCACTCCTTAAACAAAATGCCTATTCTCTTTCGCTCATATTCATAAAAGAAGAAGAAGAAAAAAAGAAAAGAAAAGAAAGAAGAAACATAGACATAAAACGAAGACGAACACAAGAGAAGAAGAAAGAAAGAAAGAAAGAAAAAAAAGTTCATTAAATAACAACTGCAAAAACTATTGGATTTATTCATTTTCACATCGATATAAGTATGACATCGTATAAGTCTTCCTATCAAGTTATTGCTCAGGCTGAAACGTTACTTATTTATGGCATATTTTTATTTCTAACTGGTCTGGGACAGATAGCAGTGACAATCACTTATCAATATGTTATTGCCAAAACTAAGTCTTATCCGAAAATTGATTCAATTACATTAGCAAACTTTCTTCCCCAATCGTTCTCTGTCAACGATCTGCATCTTTGGTATATTTATCCATCAGCAGCTTGGGTAAGAAGAAAAAACAGATTGTGAACGATTTTTCTTGACGGTCGTTTCTACTTGAATGAACAGCATGAAGCACGTGCTTTAAACGAATTGTCTTGTCATTTGTACGAAACGATTATTTTCTTTTAATTAACTAAATGTGATAATCACATGTTCACTCATGTTCAATGTTTGTTTCAATTTTAGACACTTGTCCCGTGTTTTTTTTGTGTGATTTTCGCCGCATGTAAACGACGTGCAACGGTAAATTCGATCATTGAAATGAATTTTCAAAAAGACAAACAAGAAAACATTTCTTCCTCTTCTATCAATAGGCAATATTCATTTGTATCTCATCATTGATTAGTTTTATCTCATCGTCAGTTTACATTGGCCTACTTGTTATTCATACACTTAATTATTGGCAAACAATTTCATCTCATCGTTCAAAAACATTTCATTCACCTATAAAAACAGCAGCAGCGACTACAACAACAACAACGACAGTATCACCTATGTAAACATTCAATTCAAATGTTTCTTTTTGTTTGCTTATAGTACTGATACATTTCTCTATTTCAGACGTCTATTAGTACCGTTTGATGAGCCAGTTAATTTTATAAATCTTGCCTTACTTATTACGTTTACATTGGCACTTGTTCAAGCACTTCTATCGATGATTGGCGCTGTTATTGCTTGTCTTTGGTCACCGTGCTGTATTTTTTCTCCACCAAACTATACGCCTATACCAATCAATTCTCATTATGCTCACACAACAACACCATCACATCGTTTCGAGGTAAAACATCATAATTATTTAGTTCATTTTTCTTTTCTCATCATAATTACTTCTACCTAGAATCCTCAAACGGCTACTTTACGCAGTATTAAACGTCAGCAACAGCAAGAATCTCATCGTTTTATCACAAGTCACGATCTTAATGAGCCAGTTCTTAATGGTTTTTTACATAAAACGCCAGCAATTCGTAGTAATTATGATGATGTTTAAAGTATTCAACATATTTTTCTTTTTATTAGAATTTTTTTTAAATGTTGTCAAAATTTCCTCTTTCTTTTTTTCTTTTCTTCTTTTCGATATTTTTTTGTTCTTCAATGATAATAAAACAAAATAATCTCTATTTGTCAATCAGTAAATTCGATATACGTATAAATAAAAGAATTATGCTTGTACATTTATGTCTTTATAAACAAACAAAAATACAGGAAAAGAGGGTACAAGGGTTTCATTATGTATGCACGAATCACTTGATTGAAAAGATATCAGATGTGTAATTTTACTAATGACTTTTAATAATTGATTGATAAGAACCTCCTGGAATATGTAATTCTGATAAAATATAGTATCGTTCCTTTGAACTGTTCTAGCTTTTTTTTTATATATAGTAAGAATAGCCTTCAGAATTCATATAGGCAGGCGTGCTTTTGTTTTTTCTTATATTATCCTAATCGATCTTTCGTGTTATCTGTCATTTCATTGCGGGTGTTTCGTTGTTAAATGATGACATGTATATACATTTAGCAAGGCGAAACAAATCATCTTTTTTCTGTAGCTAAGCACGTTCGGTATTAATCGCCATTTCTTCTTCTTCTGCTTTTTATTTTTTTTGCCTTTATGTTACATCGAAGTAGTGCTATAGTTTGCTCTTGTTCATCTTCTTTTTGATTAATAGTGACGTCGAGAGCGAAAAAAAAATAGTCTCTAATTTTTTTGTTCGGAAATAATATCAAATGAAAGATAGTAGAATCCTTTTTTCCTCTTTCTCCGAGCTTTTAATTTTGATTCATATTGCATGTATATTAAAGTTAAAAAAGAAGAAGAAGAAGAAGAAGAAAGGATTTTTCTTTTTCCTTCGAGCGTGCTTCTTAAGATCATACGTGTTTGATGATAAATAAATAGTAGTAGATTGACGAAAAAATAATAATAATAGTAACAACAATCAACCAATCAGCCGAAAATAATCTTCTGATTGGAATTGATTGATTGTCTGAAAACGAGATCTTCTTTGTTATTGAATAAATTTGACTTGAAATGTTCTTCCTTTTGTTGAGATTAACTCAGAGCAGAGTTTCATTCAATCAATAGATTACAACAAAAGACAAGTTTGTTGATTCAATATTTTTTTCATTTAAAAAATTTATAATTGAGCAAAATGAAAAAAAGAAAAATTAGTTAATCCTGTATGAAAATCTAAGTTTTAGTCCTCCGTCTTCTTTCACGTTCTTTCTTAGGTTTTTTTTCCTTGTAGTTTCACATTGAGATATCAGCCTATCTTCTCTTCGTCTTTCATGATTTAAAAAAAGAAAAAAAAAACTACAAATAATTGAGATTACCAGAGCTACATTATTTTTTTATTCTGAACACTTCCTTTTTCTGTGTGTTTTGCTTCTATTCATCTTTCTAGTGATGTCAAATTATGCACAAACATGTCGAACATATATATGCATAACAATTAGACTATGGAAATATATCAAAGCCTTCTCATCGTCATTGGTTGTCGTTCTCTAGTTCTCTCTCTCTCTCTCTTTCTCTTTTTGTGTGTGTATGTGTTTCTCCGAATGATTTGTTTGCCTTTTGTTTATATATCGATTAGTTGATGAGAATTCTATATACATACAATTGAAGTTATTGTTTGGTGTTACTCGACAGTGAGAAGACTATCTATTTCGACATTGATTAACTGAAGTTTGTTTTTCTAGATATACTTGATGATCATCGGTAAGTGGGTGACAAGCACAGATGAAGAAGAGGAAAAAAAAACAGGTCGTCGAATTGGATTATTCTTTTTCTAGATACTAACTGTCATAAACAGAATTGAGTTTGCCATTCGTTTTTGTCAGTTTGGTTTTACTGAAGCTTGAACGCGATATATACGTATATAGAGAGATATAATTAAAAGTTTATAATGATTATTCTTTGAAATTTCTGATTTTGATGTTACTAACAGCTTCAACATCGACATCACATCGTATTCAAAACTATCGTACATTAGCGTATGTAACCATAACGTTGGTTTATCTTGTTATTGGTGCAGCTGTCTTTGATAAACTTGAATCGAAAGAAGAATCACGTCGACATGCAAATTTAACTGCTCGAATACTTCTCTTTCGTCAACAACATAATATTAGTATTCAAGATTTTCATAATCTTACATATACAGTCGAGAAAAATCTACAATTTAAGAAAAAACAATGGAAATTTATCGGTTCATTTTACTATGCAACTGTTGTTCTGGCGTTAATTGGCTATGGCCATGCCATACCAAATACAATTTCTGGTCGTGCTGTTACAATTGGTTATGCGCTAATCGGCATACCAATGTGGCTTATTATGATTCAAAGTGTTGGTGAACGATTAAATGTTCTCATTCGATTTGTTTTAAAACATATCAAACGAAAATTTCATCGGCAACGTCAACCACACGTCACAGCCATGGAATTATTAATATGTGAAGCATTATTAACAGTTTTGACTGTTGCTGCTGGCTCGTATATATTTCATATATATGAAAATTGGCCATATTTCGATGCATTCTATTATTGTTTGCTGACATTGTAAGTTGGCAATCGTTGTTTCAAATTAAATATTTCGTTTTCTTTTGTAATTTTCTCTTTTAGAACAACAATTGGTAAAAGGATTACTGGTTATTGATTTTGACTTGATTTGTCTCTCTTTTTTGATATTTTAGGTTTCGGAGATTTAGTTCCAATGCAGAAAGATGATTACGGAAGTATCGGTTCGTTGTACATACTATTTTGTATAATGTTTATTCTAATTGGTTTAACAATCGTTGCTGCAAGTGGCAATTTACTTATCTTACGTTTTGTTGAAATGAATAGTAAACGTTGTCAACACGAACGTTTCGAAATGGAAGAACGACGTCGACAAACTGTTCGTATTATTGGCGATGTTATTTCTTCGAATGGTCGTCTGCTGAGACCTGAAGAAGACAATAATAATAATGATGATGATGATGATAATCATGATCGACAACGAATAACAACATCATTTGGTGCTGTTCATCATATACGAAAGGATCGAAGTCGAAGTGATCTTTCGCTTTGTTCATGTCGTGGTCAAACTTTATGTTTGCCAATATCGTGTAAGAAGAAATTTCAACGACGACGAAATCATTTATTCAAAACAAACTATTCGAAATCGCCGATTCTTCTACCGCGAACATTAAAAGATGACATACTCGAGTCATTGAAAAGAAAATCTGAACTCGATGAACATGTGGTTCTCGAACGTTCATATTTACAATTAAATCAAATGCTTAAACGAAGTTCGATTTAATCATTCGAAACAGGTCGAACATTTGTTTTTCTTTTGTATATATAAAAGTTTTCCTTTCGAATAATTAATCGATACACCTACGTTGAATTAGTTCAATTATTAATAATTATCACTTGCATGCGTGTAAGAATAAATCTATTTGATGTGATAATATGAAAGCGAGAAAAAGACGATATGTCCTAAATGAACTATTTTTACTATTGAATTAGGAGGAAATAGATGAGAGATAATTGAATGGTAATGCAGTGAAAAAAATATCTACTTAATTTGTTGTTTTCTTTATTTTCTAAATTGAACTCAAAACTTGAGAATAAATGTGTCAAAAGATATTTTTTGATAATCATATCGAATGATTTTTATGAATTTGTTTATTATATTCCCAATAAGGAGAAAAAAAAGAGGAGAAAAAAAAATATTTTCATTCATAAAATATGTATAGTAGATGCGAAGAATTGATCAATAATAATAAGAAGAATAAATAATTTTATGCCGATATTCGGACGGATTGATATTTGACATGATTTTTGTTGATTTAGTCTATTGAAATATTTTTCGATGAAAATAATTTCGAATTTTCAATCGGTGTGATTGTTTCGAATGTTGTCAATGAATTTCTCATCATTTGTGTTAATTCTTCGAAATCTGTATTACTTGCTGAACTTGTTGTCATTGTATTACTTTCCACGCCACTACCCGATGAAGAAAAATCTTCTTCGACGCCTTCGTCTTCATTCGACATGCGTCGACGATAGTTACTATCATGTATCCATCGATCATCATAATATTTACCGATTTCAGTTATTTCACAGCGTTTTAATGATTCAGGATCTGAACGAAATAAAATCGAAAACATGTCACATTTTATTGTTATTCATGTCGAAGAAATTTACCGAGCATTTTTTTATATAATCTCATCAACCGAGTAGTAAATCGATACCATTGCGATGGAAGTTTACATCGACGCTGTAGTTGATGACGTCGATGCCATTGAATGTACTCATTATAATAGATATCTGATTCTTGAGCATGTTCCCAAGGAAAATTGCCTTGATTGATTATGATAATTTAAAAGTTAAAATGAAAATGGTTTTTTTTGTTATTTTACCTGTTAGACAACAAAATAATAGAACGCCAAATGCCCAAATATCCATAGCAGTCGAAACGAGAATATCATTATTTGTTGCATTACAAACTTCAGGTGGAGAATAAGGAATACTTCCAACTAAACGTCGAACATATGAGCCACATTTTCTCGTCATACCAAAATCAATGAGTTTGACTTTGTGAAAATCTGCATCGAATATCATGACATTTTCTGGTTTGACATCACGATGAACTAAGCCTTTATCATGCATAAATTCAAGCGCAGATGCAACTTGTTTCATTATTGTTTTCACAGCTTTTTCAGGCAGACCACGTTGTGGTGGAATCGATTCAAATAGATCGCCTAACGGTGCGTATTCTTGTACAATAACAAATGCATCAATTGTCTGATAGCATCGATCTTCATAGGTACTGATAATTGAACGATGTGGAGATAATAATAATGAATAATTGTATTCACGTTGAAAATCTCGATATTTTGTCGTTGATTTCGGAAGAATTTTTAAAGCACATCGTTGTTGTAGATCACGATCCAACGCTAATATAACACGGCCATATGTACCCGAACCAAGTTCACGTACACGACGAAAACGTTCGTTTGTATCAGATACCAATGGCAAGGAATCGTTAGTTGATTCTGCCATGTTCAATAAGAAACAAGAAATGAAAACCAGAACTATCTAAAAATAAGAAAGATATTTATGCGTGTGTGCGTGTGTTGAATCAAAAGTTCCAAACATGATCGATACTTTGACGGCAATGTAAGAAAGAGAAGAAAACAAAACTTGAATAAATGTCTGGACGCAATGGTATTTAAAGATGAGAAAAACAATGCACTAATGTTTATATTTGTATCGTGATTTGGAAAGGGACACACAAATATGCAATTATACAGCACACGATCAGATATTTTCTTTTGTTTATTTCGATGATGATCGATGTGAAATGGACGAGTAGATATCGAAGGAGTTTCATATGAAAAAAGAAGCAAAATCTCTATTTATGCTCTATGACTAGTTGTTAATGATGGCGATGGAAATCTAAAGAATGAATGGAGGAAAAAGAAAAAAATTCTCATGGAAAAATGTTCAAGTGTAAGAGGACGAAAGGAAAAAACAAGAAACGGAACGCAGAAGAAGAAAAAATTCATAGTAGTTTTCTTGTTCTTGTTCTTCTTCGGCTTCTTTTTGCTCCTTCTTCTTCTCCTCTTCTTCTTTTTGTTCTTCTTTCACGTCTTCGTCGTTTTCTATATGTTTCTGCACTGAAGACAGGCAACGATTAGATTTTCAATGCATGCATGCATACACGCACACATTCTAGCATTATTCTTTGGATTGAATGGTCGTACTATGGTACTAATTTTATTTTTCTAAGTCAAATCATTCTTCTAGATGAATGTTTTTTTTCTTTCAAATTCGAGATTTTCATTATCGAAATCGATGATATTTCTCGGAGCACAGGCACATATATATTTGTTTACTAATGACTCGAGAAATTACATCCTAGTGAAACGATATTTACGAACAACAAGGAGACGAAGAAATGAGGATAGAGTATCTATTGAGTTTAAAAAAAAGTGAAATTAAATAGAGGCAGACAAAAGATCTCGAGGTCTCGATGAGTACACGCGAACATCCTATAAATAATTAAATAGAACCAAGACAGACGATGATAGAATATGTCTCAATCGTACTTTTGATACTCTCCAACTTGACATGTTTTTTAACACACAATGCATCGATAATTAAGAACTTAGACATTATTTTGACGATTTCATTATCAGTCTTTGATACAAGTGCTACGTACCTGGACGAAGAATTCGAGGGAAAAACATATATTTCAATTTAGTTTACTTGAATTACATGAAATAGTACTAATTGGATTTTTCTTTGGAATAAATCCTGCTGACGCATTTAGTGATAATGATAACAGACAAGAAAATGTATAAATATGAGACGGGAAAATTATATGAGGAGGAGATAAAATGTCTCTCTACTTTAAAACCTTGTGACATGTTTTTGTCCGAATATAATTATACATAATGAATGGAAAAGGATATGCTATTAGAATGAAAATTTGGAAAATTTTAGACTAATTCAATTATCTCAAATTATGTTCTCTTTTAGAGAAAAGATTTCGATTTTATAATTCTATGTCGGTAGACAACAAAAGCAAAAGGTCGAATCATGAAATGGCACACACTATCTGATTATACTTGCTATGACATGCAATGTTCGAATCTGTACTCTATCGAATAACTACGATTATTTAAGTGTGATCTTGAGTCATACGGGATTTAACGATAGGAACGAAAAAATAAATCTGATTTGTTGTTTTGACTTCTATATTCGATTCGAGAAGAATGATTCTTAAAAGAATAACAAGCCCGGGTAGCTCAGTCGGTAGAGCGTGTGGCTTTTAACCACAATGTCCAGGGTTCGAGCCCCTGCTCGGGCGGTTTTCTCTTTTTTCGTTTTCCATCTTGACAGATGAAAGTTAATCGAATTAGTCAATTTTTATAACTTAATTTTGTTTATAAAAATCCAATAATAAACATCTGATGAACATGCGAACATCTCATCTTATTTCGCCTACATTGAATACGCCTTTTTCGTAAACAAGAACCTAGTTATTATCTGAATACTACTCAGAAAATAGAACTTTATCTGATGGGAATATACTCATCAACATCTTAAAAATACATCAGTAGTTTTTATAATAATACGTTGTTTCTATTTTAAGACATATATTTAGCTTCGAAACGGGAGAAAAATATACGTCAATAAACAATTTACTGGAAGGCATGGATTTTTTTTCATCAAAAACTTGTCATCAAATCGGGTCAATACTGATTGCGTTTCTTCTATTTGCACAACGTTTGTGAACGTTTCAATTGAATGATTCATGAATATAAGGTACAAGTGAATAAATTACTTTCTCTATTGTTCTGATTTAACTGATTATGAAGAACTAGTCTTAATTGAATAATAAGCCCGGGTAGCTCAGTCGGTAGAGCGTGTGGCTTTTAACCACAATGTCCAGGGTTCGAGCCCCTGCTCGGGCGATTCTCCTTTTTTTTCAAATACACTCTGAAATGACAACTATGTATAGGTTTTCTTACGGGAATAAATTCTTCAACTTACATAATATGATTAAATAACCTCATTCATATATACGATGGAATTAATGATATGTTTCGCATATTTATTTTTTGCTCAGAGGAATTCAATTGTAAGAGAGAGAGAAAAAGAGACAGTCACATCTGTAATGTGATCCATTAAATTGTCCCATAGAAAAAACAATAACGGTATAGAAAAGAAAAAGAAAGACAGGAAATAAGCGAAAGAACGAATATATTCTAATAATACAATGACTCCGATCTTCTTCTCCTTCTTCTTTCTAGCCTGTTTATTTGATCGATACCGTAAAATGATATCTATCGTCGCCAAATTGCTAATAAATCAAAATGATTTATATTGTATTTTATTTCTTTCTTCTATTGAATATTCGTCGAGAGAATAAATAAAAAAAAAAGTTCAATTGATCATAATATATAATCAATCAAAAAGAAAAGCAACTTACTTGTCTATCTATTAGAACGAAAAGTAATAGATCAAGTGTTTGTTACTCTTTTAACGAAATAGTATGCTTTCTTTTTCTAATCAATTTAATCGGCAATAATTCGAACGGAAATAAACCGATTGCATCCGAACAAGAACGATTAGTTGTTTTCTTTTTCGAGCTTATATTTGTTGTCACACGGATTTCGTCATCATTACTATAATAACATCATACTTACTTACTTATTTATTTATTCTAACGACTAACATATGTTAAATAAGAGAGCAAAGGTATACACTGATATAACTGCTTGTTTTTTTTCACATGAGAAATCCACCTTTGAGCTATATGATAAGATATGATTTGTGCAATAAGAACGTAACGAACTTGTCAAAAACAATCAAACAGATAGAATAAAAATAGAGAGACAATTCTGACAGCACAGATGCTTGTCATTAAAGTCTACAAAAGTTGATGTCTAAGTTCAAGAAGAGCTTCATGCTAGTGCCCGTGTTTTTTTCATATAGTATAGTGAAATATATTATTTTACGATGACATTACGTCCATAATTATTGCTGTCTATAAAGTCGAAACTATACTTTAATAGATTCTGATAATGGAGTTCGTTCGGTTTTAATTATCAGATTTTGTTTCTTTTTCTCGAATAGTTCTTACTTGATTTGATGTGTGGCCTGAAGATATTTACAAACGTGTTATTTTTTGTTCAGAATAATACCATGATTTTCATCTCTAAATGGTAAAAGATAGAGATTTATTCGTGCAAAATAGTCGCTATCTTTTCATCTTAAACAAAGAACGAACATGCATGATCGGAAAAATGTGGGCGTCTATTTACACTTAGATATTTTTCATTACAATTCATATTACAAAAGAAACTAAGAATAGATAACATCGAACATTTCCTTTTCATTTCACTTTTTATTATTCGAAGGCATATGAGTTGATTTTAGGAAAAAGAATGGTTCGAAATAGAACTGTCATTTGTGATAATTACTAGTAAATAAATTAAGCAAAATAAAAAAAAAATCATTTTATTTGAAAAAGAAAACGCTTAAGAAGAGAAAAAAGGAAACGCTCCAAATATTTGTCTGTCAAAGAAAAAAAAGTAAAGCCAATGTCAAAGATACGACGTATATGAATAAATAAAGCAAGAAAGAATTCTCAAACAGCACCACCAGTTTTTCGTTGATGTGTATAATCTTCACTTTTATACGACGCTGATTTCTCTTTTATATTTGACTTATTTGTAGACATATTAACACCGGATGATGACGCACTAATCATTGGTAAATTGTTTGTTTGTTCAGGTTGTTTGAGAATACTCAATCTATTACGTTGTGGTGGAGCAGATGCTGCTGCTCCTTGAAAATTTTCATTCGGAATTAAATCAATCGCGTATTGAAGACAAACACGTTGAACATTAACAGCATCGGTATGATGAAATGGTAATGTCGGACGAAGGATTAATAGTTTACCACCATGTGGCGATAGACTACGAGCAAGTGAAGATGATTTCGACATATTTCGTCGTGATTGATGAAATTGTTTCGGTAATAATTCTTCGAGACTAAAGAAAAACAAAATGATGACTAGATTTTCCTCGGAAAGCACATTACTGAAATGAATCTGCTGAAAGATAAACCGATTGATTTCTCTTGGGCGATTTTTTTCGCGGACGTAATTGAGATTTTTTAGTTTGAATATTTTTTTCTGTGTCACTTGTTGTTCGAAGATCTTGTGTTTGTTCGCGTTCCATACGTCGAAAGACGCATTCGTATGTTTGAGACGTACGAGATATACGTTTTGGTCGTCGACGTTTTTTCTGTTCTTCAGTTACGATCTGTTCAGTATCGGATTGTACATGACGATCGATTTGTTCGAGAAAATTATCGTCAGAAGATTTCAATTGTTGATGATCGATAGATCGTGGACGTTGATTGATCTCTTCGGTTTTCTCTTGAGTCGGTTCAGTTGGATGTTGAACAGGTTCGAAGTATGGCTGAAGTTTGGGTTCGACGAATGCTTCGGCTGTTGTTTGTCCGAGTTCTTCTTTTGATGAACTAGCAAATTTCTTCACAACAACTGTCACATTGACATGAACGGGATCTTTGTCCGTATTCGAATCTTTATTTTGTTTAACCGTTCGTCGAACAGTTGGAGTGTCCGTGTCCGGTGTTGTTAAAGCAATTTCTTTGTTTGGTGCACGTCGTCGCGTTGGTTGAACATATTCGGACAATGGTTTTGTTGCTTTCAATGGTTTTTTAGAAGATAATTCTTGGAAAAAAAACAATGAAAAAAAAACAGTTTTAATTGATTTTCTACGGTTTCTTTAAGTCAAATAAATTGATTTATATATAGATTTTGTAGTTTTCGTTTCATAGGAACAACGCAAAAATGAATGATTAGTATTTTTGGTTCTTTTTTTACCTTTGTCATCGAAGAAACTATGTTCTTGTTGTGATGAATCATAAGCTTGATCGGTATTTGTTTCCACATCTTTCTTTTTCGGTTTGATTTGTCGTCGTCGTTGTTGTTGCCGTTCTAAATCAGTGTTATTGTCTGATGCTGAATCGAGTGATTTATCATCGACAAGTGGAATATGCGTGAGCGATTCAGTACTTGTACTTCGACGAGACAAACGTTTGTCTTTTCGTTTTCGTTCACCGGATTTTTCTGCATTGAAAAAACAAAGAAGCTCGTCAAATGAATTCTCTTTCTCTTACCAATATTTTGTTTTTTCACGTCTGGTGATTTTACCGTTGCTGCTGCTGTTGTTGTTGTTGTTGTGACTAATGGTGGTGTAAGAGCTGGATTACGTTCAGCAATTTGCTCGGCATTAGGCGATTGTGGTCGTGGTTGATCTTCACGTGGAGTAAGATCATCGTCATCATCGGTCAAATGGATCGATGGAACAATAACTTTAGCTGTCCAATGTTTTGGTTGTTCATCTTCGCTTGTTGTTGTTGTCGTTGCGATATGTGATGATGATAGAGGTTTGTTTTCAGCTCGATTAAATGTTGAAATTGATTTATTGAGAACTGAATCTGCAGAACGTTGTTTCTCATGTGAGTACGATGAATTAACTGGAGGCAATTTCGAAGATGAATCACGAGTAAATGATGTGTCCGCCGCATTCGCTGAACGCTAGATAGCCGATCAAATTTATAGTATATTCAATAAAAGAAAAAAAAATTTACTTTTCCATTTTGTTGTCGAGTTTTGGATGAATCCATGATGATAGGTGTAACAACAGTTTCATCCGTATCAAAATGTGAATTGGATTTTGGTTGTTGTTTTTTATACGAAGGTGTACGTTCTCGATGAGATACGTTTTGCTCATTCGTGTCGTTTCTGTTTGCTGAAGAACGTCGACTATCGTTATTGTTAGCAGTAGGATATGGTTGTTGTTCTTGTTTCGTCGCACTATTATGACGACTCGATTGTTGAGATGCAGTACGAGGAGCATTGTTCGAAAGAGATCGAGAACTAACGAAAAAAGACATATTGGAATTAAATAGAAATAAGTCTTTTTTTTCTTTAATTAGTTTACCCTGATGGTTGACGATCTTGATTCGCACTTGATCGACGACTAAATTAGTTTGATAGGAAAAAATACATTGGTTTTAAGTTATTCGGTTAAATTACCTAGCATCGTCTTGTTTGTCGACGAAACTAGTTTTTCGACTTCCTGGTTTACTAGAAGCAAGAAAAGTCGACATAAATATCGATAAAGGCTCGATAGTATTGTACCTCGAAGATTTTTGTTCCTGTTGATCAAATTGTTGTTCGGGAGCTGGACTGTCTCGTCGACTGAGTACTTGTTGATTCGAACTAGAGCTACCTTTTCGACTTGGACTTTTCGGTTGAACGAGAACTTCATGTTCCGATGTAAAACTCGCTCGTTTACTTGGAACCTGTTGGTTTGAGACATTACTCGGGTTTCGACTGTGTGTTTTTTGTTGCTCATGAACAGAGGCTTCATGTTCCGACGTAAAACTCGCTCGTTTACTCGGAACCTGTTGGTTTGATACGTTACTCGGATTTCGACTGTGCGTTTTTTGTTGATCATGAATAGGTGCTTCATGTTCCGAGGTAAAACTCGGTCGTTTACTTGGAACTTGTTGGTTTGACACATTACTAGGATTTCGACTGTGTGTCTTTTGTTGATCATGAGCAGGTGCTTCATGTTCGGACGTAAGACTCGGTCGTTTACTGGGAACTTGTTGATTCGATACATTACTAGGATTTCGACTGTGTGTTTTTCTGTCAGAAAAACTAGTTTCATGTGGAGTGGGTGGTTTTTGTTCAATACTAAAGCTGTTGTTTCGACTGGCAGTTTTCTGTTGATCATCAACAGGCACTTGGTGTTCTGATGTAAAACTAGCTCGTTTACTAGTTGTTGGTCGTTCAGATGCTGTACTTTCTTTTCGACTCGGTGGTTGTTGTTCTTCGGCAAAACTTGCTCGTTTACTTGGAACTTGTTGATTCGATACATTACTCGGGTTTCGACTGTGTGTTTTACGTTCGGAAAAACTAGCTTCATGTGGACTGGATGGTTTTTGTTCAATACTAAAACTGTTGTTTCGACTGGATGATTGTTGTGTCGGAAGAATATTTTCTTGTTGTCTAAAATTAATTTTTCAATTGTTTGCTTATTAAAAAAATAAACAAAATCTATACTGTGTTTGATCTTGAGAAAGTTTACTTGACCGACGACTGCGTACTAGTTGTTCTGATTGTCTAGAAATATAAAATCGAACAAAAGAAAATGATACTTGTGAAATAATTGAATACTTACTGAGTAGACTCATCATCCTGTTGTTGTTGTTGTTGTTGTTGTTGTGATGTTTGTTCAAGAGTCTGACTTCCTGGCCGACTGCAAATAATAATTAGAAATAGAGATGAACTTTAAGAACAATTCAATAATTAACCTTGATGGCTTCGGATCAATATTATTTAATTGTTGTTGTTGTTGACTAACATTACTGTGAGCTCGACTTCGTGTCGATACAACATCTCCATCAATAGTTTTCTCGGTACTAAGCATACTTGTTGATGGACTCTTTCGATGTTTTTCACTGGGTTCAGGCGATCGACTTTGTTCAGTTTCAATCAATGGATTGAATGCAGTCAATGATTGAATTCCTGTTTTCGATGGTGGTGGACTATTAACTCGTTCAATTTCTAATTCATCAATTGGAATTTGAAGCGATTCACCGGGTATAATCAATTTCGATTGATCAGCCGTTGGTACAAATTGAAATGTTCGAGTGCTACTCGTTCGACTTAAACTGTGATCAAGTGGATTTTCATCGGCATTCGTTCGAAATGCACTTGTTGGTCGAGATTTTTCTTGTTCATCATTTTGACTTGCACTTTCTCGTCGCGATGCTGGCAAAACAACTGTTGTCGGTACTTCGACATGTTCATCAGCCGATACTAGTGATTGTTCAGGTACAGAAGACGTCGGTATTTCATTGTCAGTGGATGTTTTTTGAGAATCGTTTGGCGTTGGTGATCGTGGACGATCCAATGGTGATAGAGCACGTGATGGTCGTCGGACAATATTGTTGACTTCTTGATTAGCTATTTCGATTTCATTTGTCGGTTCGACATGTTTTTCATCGCCCGATGTTGATGTCTAGGTGCGAAAAAAATATGTTTTTTTTGTTGTTTTTGTTTATTCGAAAAATGTCAATTTTACTTCGTCAGGTGTAGCCTGAACGGATCGTTTACTTGCTGCAGACTGTGCTCGCGGCGGTGTCGATGCACCAAAACGTGTTGTGTCATCGAGACCATTTTGTTTCAAGGCACTTGCTGGTCGTTGTTCATCGGCATCACCGGTTAAATTTTGATCAATTAAAGCTGGATCTTCAGATAGATGATTATTTGAAGATGAATCCGTATTTATTGGAGCAGAAGTACTAATTTGTTCATCAGTTAAATGATTTGATGAAATTGATTGTCGTTGAGGATGAGATTGAATATCTTGAATGACTCCGTTCATTTTATTTTGAATATCTTCATTATCAAAATCATTATCATTGTCATTATGAATACCATTAGTTGTTGAATATTCAGTTTTTTCAAGATTATTTGATGCATCTTCTGATTGATTTTGCTTTGATGTTTCAGAAAAACTAAAAAAACAAATCCATACTGTTCATAAATTGTTCAATCGAAAAGAAAAATATTTACTTCAATTCGTTGGTATTATCAAAGTTATCAACTTGATTTTTGCTTGCTTGTTGACTTGCATCTTTGATAATATTTGTTATCAATTCATTAGCATAGTTTTTCACTGGTTGTCGTTCGTCTAGAAAATCATTTTCATTGAAAATCAGTTCTCAATAAAAACAAAATAGATTCATACCAACATCATCTTGTGACGATTCATTGGCAAGATAACCTAACGGTTCGAATGTTAATGTTTGAGATTCCGGTTTTGTATCGTCGTTTTCGCTCATAGTTTTTTTCTGAAAATATTTCTAAAAGAAAAGAAACCTTCATCGATATAATTCAATCATTGTTAGCCTTGACCATAAAACTATTTCGAATAATTGACGAGAAAAAGAAAAAAAAACGTTTTTCTTCACTCTCGACGTTGAATTTTAGCTCATTGCATATATTTTGTCATTGCTTTGATAGTCAACAATAGTATCAGCAAACAGCAACGATCGTGACAACAACAGACACTAGACAAATCAATGTGTTTCTACGGTGCTGTAAATGGGATTGAAGACTTTCGTTTTTTTCTTCTTCTTCTTTTCTATTCAAGAAACATAGAAGTGAATGAAATATATTAAAAAAAAAGAATCGATAGAGACAGAATAAAAGAGCAACAAAAAAGAAAATTGTGAATGCATAGCGAAATGAGATTATTTCATAATATTGATACAAACAAGCAGATGCAAGGCTGCTGTTGAACAAACAAAATAAAGCGAATCGAGCATTTGATAAATTCGAATGTTTTTTTTCTCTTTTTATTAAAAAAAATATTAAACAAAAAATGGAATATTTCCCTTTGATTTGTTTATAATTTGTTCCTGTTTATTGTCTATTTGTTGTCAAGGAAAAAGGTGTCGATTGAGTATTGATTTTACTATGAAAGAGAGAACAAAAATATATATATAACTTCAATGAATGGTCTCTATACAAACGAACAACATTAATTTATTGTTTGTCCCGCTTTCAAAATGAAATGTGAAAAATACAACAAAAAAAAGAACCATAATTTTCTCTCTTTTTAGGTTTTTTTTCTTCTATGAAGAGATTCATAAATATTGTGACTTGACTCAGTAAAAGCTTGAATGTTTAAAATCAAGGTTTTCTTTCTAACGAAAGGAATTTTCATTTTAATATTTATTCGATATCAATAGCGAACCGATCAGCTTGAAAAAACATGTACTGGCATCATATGTAAAGAAAACATTGCTCGAGAATTGAAGCCAGTTAAATTAACTTTTAGTGTTAGTCAGACATGCTTCTTATCTTTTATTTTCATTAGAAGATTGAAAAGAATAAGTGAAGACACTATTTATAAGAAAACAAATGCAAAGTCAATATTTTTTTGTTTAATAAATTCGAAAAAGAATGCTGCAGAGAAATCAATTCATTTCTTTTGTTTCATACTTTTCAGGATCAAGAATCAAATAGAAATTGAAACGTAAAGTTCATTTTGATTCTTTCTCGGTCTTCTCCATATTATAACAAAGAATTATTGCAGTTCGAATACATTCATCTCATTATTCTCAGTACACTCCAGTGCGAATATGTAAATTGAAAAATAAGCATACGATTTTCAAGGCACTAAGAAAATAAAGACCTTAAATTCAAGTTATCAATGTGCAGAAATGAATATTTATTTGTTATATTTCACAAACAGAAATATAGTTTCTAATTTGACATTTAATTTAAAAATACTAATTAAACATTTCCAGTTTTTATTGTTTTGACCAACAATTGAATATTATTTCCTTTAATAGCTTGTCGACATTTATTGGTTGTTATAGTTTTATATTGACCGACTAAATCAAAATATAAATTGCAAAATTTAATTTCGATATATAAGTTTACTTCGTAGATTTCCAGCTTTCTGCACAATTTGATTGAGATATCGAAGATTTTTTGTTAATTCTTCATGATTTGTACATCGAATACGATATCCGTTGATTAAATCACGATTTAAATTAAGTAAATCAATATAATTCTGTTTCATGATCGGTCTAAAACGAATGAAGAAATAAATCAATGAATTACATTAATCTGTCTTTCGAAATAGGAATTACATATCACCAATTAATCGTGCATCTTCAGCACGTATTAAGAAACTACGAATGATATTCGCATGTTCAGCCATATCTGAAGTGATTCGTTGACGAGCTACTTGAAAGTCTTCGATCTAGTTATATTATTCAATTAACTTTCAAGTTCTGACAATAATCATTTTTACTTGACGAAAAACGTGCTGAAGTTCATCTAATTCTTGAGGAAAATCTGCTGTTGTTTGTAGATCGGTTAAATTGAGGAATTTTCCAATTGATTGAACAACGGTTCCAGCTAATTCCATATCATCAGTTTGAATAGTCACCTGAATATATCGCAAAAGAAAAAATAAACAATTATTCAAACAATTTCGAACTTGTCCATTAGTTTGCATTTTAATGATTAATTTCGAATCCGTTCGAACCGATAGAAATGTTACATGTAAACTCGTTGAATTCGGTGCGTATTCTTCACTGAGAAGAAAATGTTCATTTATCCAAACGATAATCTATCGTTTTAGAAAATTGAAAACTATTCATCGAACAGAACAAAAATTTAATTTACTCGAGGAATACGTTCATTGATATAGAACGAAACAAAACCTTTTGGTTCTCTCTCAGATGAATTTTCAATTAACAAATACATGGAAAACAATGGTAATGGCCGAACAGTTTCAAATACATGAAACAATGTACTAAATGGTATTCAAACGGGATACATCAATATTATTGAAAAATATAAGCAATACCTAGTTTTCAGACCAACAAGAATCTGAAAATGTAAGGCTACTACGGCATCACGTGCTGGAATGATAGGCACGACTATATTCTCACGAACTTGATTTGCTGCTGGATGCCTAAATCAAATTTTAATTGAACATAAATAGATTTTAAAGACGTAACATACATAACCAAACATTCCCCTTGAAATAAACCTTCGGCAAATGTAGCTACTGCACGAATGATTGTATCTTAAAAGAGAAATTTGTTCAGAATAAAATATCTAAATCAGTTGCTTACGATTGTTTGTTTTTATTCGAACAGCGATATGTCCCTTGATTAAAAATAAATGAATAAATCGTGAAAACAAAATTTCGAAAAAAAAAGATTTTATTTACAGGAACATTATTTCGACTTCTTTCAATAGTGAGAACAGATTGAATTTGTGTATTAGCCTATTAAAATCGCTAGATGAAATACATTTTTCTATTCATAAATCTTTTTTTTCAATTACTGGGATCTCGGCTGTTAAATCAGCCGGTACAGATTGACTTTCCGAGTCTTTGCTAGCTTCGATTGCTACCTCGAGATTACGTAATTCAGTTAAATATACCTATGAAAACAAAATGATTTTATTTTCCAATGACAATACATTGCATTTCAAATCACTTGTTTTTTCTGTGCTAAATCTCTTATAGCTTCTTGATAATCTTGAAAAGAATTTGCAATCAATGTGCTGGCATTATCTGTCGAGAAACTATAACCACAAACTTCACCTTCATTTGTACAACAAATTAATAGATCTTCTCCGGGTACACGATAATCATTCTGAAAATAAAATCTCGTTCGTTTTTTTTTTTCTATCTCTCTTGTGAAAAGTTCTCATACTTTAACAATACCGGCAATCGATGCATTTAAACTATCTTTAAATATCACTTCACCTGTACGATAATCTCGTATATCGACCTGAAAAATATATATCAATGAATTTCAAATTAGAAAAAAAAAGAATTTCAAATGACACTACTTTTCCATTCGTCCATCCAGTGACTAATTCTTCGACTCCATCTCCATTGACATCGAAAGATTGTAAAACAACAGCGACATTTCGTGATTTAATTCTCCAATTTCGAGTTGATCGTTCATAAATACCTACAGTTCCATTGGCTAATGCATAACCAAATGTCGCATTGATTAAAGGACAAATCGAAACTACGGTTTCAGCTTCTTGCATTTCAGATATCAATTGATCTTCACGAAAGACTCGAATATCATAATCTTCTGAACCGACAACAAGCTATTCAAATTCATTTGTTTGAAAAGAAAACGAAAGAAAAAGATCAACAATCTTCAATACTTCATTATATCCATCGCCATTAAAATCCAACAAAGCCAATGCTGATACATTATCACCTGTTACAGTCCATAGAACATCTTCACTTTTTCGATTAAAACCATGTATCGAACAATAACCACCAACAACAGCTAAATTTTCAGATATTTCACCCCATCTTCCAATAGTAATTGCATGAGCACCATCAGCAATCTATTTTAAATCTTAAACTATCTATCGTGTTGTTTTCTTTTGCATAAAACAAACTTCTTTATAGAATAGATCGACATTTCGTTCGATATCATATGCAATAATATTTGTACTTGTACCAACAACTAGCAAATCTTTTTGTAATTGTTCATCAAGTTGACCGCATGCAAGACTGGTTATAACTTGATTTACATTGAGATAATGAACATTTCCGTCCAATTGTTTCGAATGAAGATTTATATTTGAAGGTGAATGAAAAAAAACCTTTTATTTTTTTAAAATATTAAACAAAACAAAAATCTGTGTTTTTTAAATCTACTTTATTTCCTGCAGTTGCACCAGCTAGACAAGAACGTTGACCATTAAATTTGCCAACAGAAAATGTTCGTGGAATGACTTTATTGCTTAATCGTAACGAAAAAACCGGCACCAACATTTCGAGAAAAGAAGAAGAAAACGAAAAGAAAAAACGAACGTTTTGTTAAACAAACATCTTTCTTTCGTTTTCTTTTCGGTTGAAGTACCGTTGAAATATAACCATTTCATCTCAGCTTTCTATGCCATCTCCTCTATAACGGTAAATTAAAATTAAAACACAAGTTAAACAATGATTCACAGCATGACTTTTTTTTCTCTTTTCGTCTTTTATATAGAATTCGATGAGTCATTGATATTTCATGTCTAGTACGTAGATAAGTGATTATTGAAGAACGACGAAACTAGCTGTTTCATTAAAAGTAAAATTCATTTACATTTCTGACATTTTTTTAAAATTTGTATGCGTCTATGAATGTCAAAGTATTAGGCATCTGTTTCTTGTCTTAAGCTTTACTCAACTATTTATTGGATTCTTTTCTTCTTCTTGTTATTCTCTACGTTTCGAACAGATTTAAACGATGAGTCGTTTTGTAGGTTTCTTTCTCTGTCTCACTTTCTTTCGTTTCGTTATCTTTCGTTCTTTCTTTTTCTCGTAGGACATTGGAGTGATTACACACAAACACTATTATTGTTGAACCTAATCTTTTGCGCCTTTCCGTTTGACATGATCGATCACTATTATTTCTTCGCCGATAAATATGTCCGACGTCTGATCTTTTTCTCTTCTTATCGACAGTTTTTCTTTCTCTTCAATTTATTGACTAGTAGTTGTCGTTCTCTGTTCATTTCTTTTCTCTTCTTTCTTTGGCATTGTCTGACATTTCAATTGAACATCGATTGAATTGTGATGGTGACGATGGTGATGCTATCGATTATACAATCGTACTAGTTCTTTTCTTTTTCTGCATTCTTCATACCTCAACACCCTCGCCCTTAGAATGAACAAACGAACATGATCCGCTTATGGGCGGGTGTTCAATCTTACAACGGCAAAGAAGAAGAAAAAAAAGAAAAAAAAAGAAGAAGAAGGAGAGAAATATACAAGTGACAGTCCAAAAGGTCCAAGAAGAGAACAATCACCCTCAAAATTTCTTCTTTTTTCTTTTTTTTCTTCACTCTCTAACATCGTTTCTTCTGTTATTATGACCAGTCAATTCATCGGTACATCTTGCCATCTTTTACTTGATCAAACAAATAATAAACATCATAATAATAATGATCAACTATCTGAACAATCGATCCTTCATTTGTATATGAACTAAATAATAGTTGAAATACGAGAGAAAAAGAAAATGACAAATTTCGATCTTATTACAAACAAATGAGAGAAATTAGTTGTAAGTATTAATTCAAATGTAATACGACTTTCTTTTCATAGATTCTATAACGACGCAAAAGAAAAACTGATTAGATGTCGCATAGATTTTTGTTCTTTTTTTTCGTTTCTCTTCATAGTTTTTTCCTGTATGTCTTTTTCTTTCTTTCTTTCTCTCTCTCTCTCTCTCTCTCTCTCGTTCTATTCTATGTAAAACGAGAAGAAAAAAGACACAAATGTATCATGTCACGACATTTCGTATTCGTGTATCAACAAAACACCTGTCTATGATCTCTATTTTCTCTTTCGAAAATGTTTTTATCATCTCTTTCATCGTGTCTCACGTCGTTGTTTTTCTATTTTGCTTGCCATCTTTCAATGCGAAACTCTTACGTTTTGCTTCAATATACATATAAATATTCTATTGAATTATAAATATGTAATTTCATAGTTCGTATCCCCATGTTTTGTTTTTTTTATTTTTCCAGAAAACAAATAAGAAACACATACACATATATATATTACATATATGTATATATTTACTTTTGATATGACAGAAGAATATGAGCCAATAAATAAGTATTAAGAGAGAGGTTATTGGTTAATATGTTTCATTATGAAAAGAAACCAGTCGTAGTATAATTCATATGTATTTTGATTCTTTTCTTTTCATATTCTAGATTCAATGGCAACTCCTCCATCGAGTGCATCGACGTCGAACAAATCACAGGGTCGTTTTCTATTTAATCAACAAGCTCGTATACATGTTTACGATTCTGATGATCGATCTAGTCAAAAACCTCCGTCTTCTCCAAAACCTTCGACATTAACTAAAATTGTTTCATCACCACTCATCACACAATCCTATCAGACGCATACACCTGTTATCATGCATAATCGAACATCATCATTAGTCCCAGAATCCTTTGCTCATACAGACGATGACGATATTAAATTAATAGGTGTTCATCCTCGTACTGAATCCGATTATTTACAAAAACTGCCTCCACAAGTACCTCGACGACCTGTAAAATTAACTCGATCCATACCACAACCGACACAGCCACCGCTACCACCTACTCAAGTATCTCAATTTCTTGAAACAGATTTTCCAGTTGAAGAACCTAGTGATATTCGTACTGAACCTGATAAAGTCACTCCTATTGAAACGACATTGTCGGCAAGTGTTCCTGAGAAAACTTGTGAATATTTAGACAATTACGATGACGATGATGATGTTATTCATCAAGAAAATTCTCAAAAACAATACTATGATAGTGATAGTTTTGACGATGAAAACGATGAAATTGAAATATCGACAGCAGAAACTCAACATGTTAAATACGACAGTAAGTTCCTTTCTTTTGCTTCTTGTTTGTCATTATTGCATGAGAAAAGAAAACGAAGGTATGTTCCGTCTTAATAAATCATCTAAAGCAATCTTTGAAAAGATTGACCTTGGATGTTAAACGTCACGGACATGCTTCTCGTAGTCGATGTGAACAGATGACGCCTAAGCAGGAAAAAGGAAAAAAACGGATTTTTCTCTTTTTATTGTTTCAATGTTAAAAAGGAAACGTGCGAACGAACAAATGAGAAAGAAATTACTAACAAACTTTCCAAGGATAAAGAAAAGAAAAACTTAACTACGTTTTTCTTTCTTTCTTTTTTTACTTCGTTATTCTCTTTTGTCATAATAAATAACTTAATAAGATCATTCAAGTAACGTTTGTAAATTGACACTGTCATTGTTGTCAAGGTCATTAGATAGTTAGAAGAAACAGAGGAGAAAAAAAAGAATGATTATATCGTTGTCAGTTCTCGTTTTTTCTTGCTTCAAAGATTACACAGAAAAATGAACGAGAAATATATACTATATGTATGTACGCACGCACGCATGCACAGAAAGAGAAGACATTTTTCTCGTCATAATGATTATCGATTGCGACGAGTCTACGTAGGATAGCTGAAGTTCAATGCAATTAGCCGATTGAAATAATGACCGAACAAGATTTTCCTAACATCTCGGATCGATAAGAACACTTAGGAATAATATAGATTTCTTTCTTCTTCTTTTTCCTTTCTATTTTCATGCACGTACGTTTTAATCTAGTTGTGATCATTCATGTTAACTAGATAAGATCAATTATTTAGGCACGTTTCTTTTCTTTTCTATTTCTTCTTTCTTTTTTTTAGGTGGCATTCATACATTGCCATTAACAGAACCTTCAAGAAAATCAAATGAAAATGAATACAACCGACAATCATCTACAGATCATCAAACTTTAATGGCTCATTTGTCGCAAACAACTGCTAGTGAAGAATACGATAGTGAATTTGATGACGAATCATCACCTGAAGATGACGATAATGATGTCAATGATGTCGAAGAACAACAAAATCAAATACTTGTATGACATTGAAATATGATTGACCGAAAGAAGGAAATGTTTTGTAATCTAGTTACGACAACAAGAAATACTCTGGGGTATTGTTCAAGAATGGTTGAGAAAAGAAAAGGACTATACTGAACAATTAGAACAATTAAAGAAACAAGTATGAAAAAGATTGAATAATTCAATTGATTTCTTATTTTTTGTGTCATAGTTATCAAACATTACAGTTCCTTCCGAATTACAAACTATTTTAAACAAGTTGATTTCTCAACATACTAATGTCTTTCGACAAATTCAAGAATTATACCGTCGTAGTACACAACCAAATAATCTATCCGAACCATTGACCGAATGTGTGGAAGCATTGGTATGTTAAATAGACGAAGAAACTAATCAGCATCATTTGAAATTATTAAATATTGTTTTGTTTTTTTCTATTTTTACAGATGAATTTACTTCCAACCTATGATAAATATATGGAATATAATTTGGCACCGATTCGAAAGTCACTCGAAAAACGATTAAATGGAAATGGATCATCAGTTGATAGTAAAATATTTCTCGTCATTTCTTTTGTTAAAAATTTATTCGTTCAATTCAGATCTTCTATCGATACCTACCAAACAGTGTCTTCAAATACTTTCTCAAGTTCAAGTAAATTTCATTGATCTTTTCCTATTTATGTATGATTTAACATTATTTTCTTTCGTTCAGGATTTATATCAAATAGCTCAGGGATTCGAATCGGATGATAAGACCAATCTGAGAAAACTCTACAAATATGCTCAAGATTGTCAAACATTTGGCAGCCGACAAGATGATAAAATCAATCAATTAATACTAAAAAATGAAGATGTTGCAACAATGTCCGAACGAAGAAGTCGAGATCGATGTCGATTAATTCTTTATCCCGATGCAATTGTTTGTTGTACTTTGAAATCGAAATTATTAACGAGGTTAGAATTTATATATACGTAGAATAAAAATCACTCGATCATACTTTGTTTTAGTCCAAAATATGTTCTTCTTTCTTTCATACCAATACATGAATTAGATTGGAAAGTTCCACAAACAACATCTGAAGATAATCGTCCAGCCGGTGGTAAGTTTTGTTTTTCAAGTTTTGATTGTTGAAAATATCTTTTTTTTTTAAAAAGGTGAAATCAAATCAACTTTAAAATCTTATTACAAAGAAATGGAACAACAAGCAATTAAATCAAACGTAATTGAATGTGAATTGTTCGTCAATATTCTTCTTCATTTTTGTTTTCTCTATTAGAATTCGACTCCATCTCGTTTAACTAAAACAATTCGTGAACAACAAGATAAACTTTATCTATCCCAATCGAATCTTCAATTGATTTTCATCAATACAGCACGTTCATCATCTTCATTAGTCATTCTATTTTCTTCGGCCTATCAACGACAAGATTGGATCGATCTTATTGATAAAACTAAACAAGATTTTATTCAACGTCGTTCAACTATGGTACAACAAACAAATTCACATCGTTTAAATGAATCAATCATTCAAAAACGTTTGGATTTAATTAGACCAAATCAAAACGAACCTAGTTCGAATGAATTAACAACAGAAAATCAAACATCAACACCGTTAAAAACCTATTCAGGAACTCTATCGATTACTATACATAGTGTACAGGGTCTGGCTTTGTTCAATTCTGGACGTGGATTTCAAACTCTACCAGCAAATCCATTGGCACAACAACAATTGTATAGAAATTTTCAGTTTTATGTTGCTGTCGAAGTTGATTCATATAATACATTCTATCCATATGCACAAACATCGAAACAAATGATTCAACAACAAGACACAGTTGAATTCAAAGGCGAGGTATCTAAGAATCGCAGTCGTATTTTTTCGTTCGATTAATAACTAAATATATTCTACTTGTGTTTAGGTCTTTCCAGTTGAACTCGAACATTCTCGAGCATTTCGTTTGCTTATCTATCGTTATGATGCATCAACTGGTAATAATATTGGCGGTACATTGCAACGAGCGACATGCATTGGCAAGTTTCATCGTGATGTAAGTCTTTTGAAATATTTCGAATCAAAATCATGAATCTTATGATTGTTTGAATACAGATTGAGCCAACGCTACGTGGTTGTCAAATGAGTTCGAGTGGAGCGATCTTTATTGAATCTCAACCAGGAGATTTAAAATTAAAAATTTCAATAAAATATCAACAACGTAGCGGAACATTCCGACGACAAGCCTCGAAACGAAGTGAAGCCGTATTTGGAAAGAGTATTGAGAAATTTTTTCTCATTCCTACTGGACTGTATGTTTTTTTTTGTTTTTTGATTAAAATTAACTTGATTGCTATCTTTTTCTTTTTGTTTTCGATGATAGTATCGATGGTATTCCACGTATCATTGTTAAATGTATTGAAGTGGTTGAACGCGATGGTTTAAACGAAACCGGTATCTATCGTGTTTGTTGTGTTGCGTCTGACCTTCAAAAACTTCGTCAAGAATTCGATCGGAATATTCGTCGTGCTGAAGAACTGTTAACACAAAAGAACGTTCACGTTGCTGCCAATCTATTGAAATTATTCTTTCGTGAATTGCCTGAACCGTTATTTACAACTGTACACTATCCAAAATTCATACAAGCAATAAAATTAACTGATCTTGATAATCAACGTATTTCGTTACTTCAAACATTTGATTTGTTACATTCTGATAATAAACGCATATGTTTCTATTTATTTGATCATTTGATACGTGTTAGCCAATATTCGAATATAAATAAAATGCATTTAGATAATTTAGCTGTCGTTTTCGGACCGACATTAATGCGACCGGCAAAATTAAAATTAGCACCGACATTTTCGACAGGTTCAAGTCAACGTTCGAGTGGTTCTTCCACACAAACAGATCTCGATCAAATGTCGTCGGAATTACAAGATTCAATGTATCAATGTCAAGTTGTACTTGCTAGTTTGAAATTACGGCGTGATGGAATATTAAAATGATTTCCTTTCCTTTTCTTTTTTTTCTATAAACAGTGAAATGAATGAAAAACAAAAAAAAACAGATTTTCCTTTTTTCTTGTGTATTTTTCTTTTCTTTATTTGATTTTCGCATATAACTTTATCCGTGGCACACACTTTTTGTAATTGTTTTCTTTCGTTCGCGTGTTTTTTTTATTTCGAAGATAAAGATAAAAAGAGATATGTACATTGCTTTGATGCAAATAATTTTCATTTCATTCGTGTCTATGAGAGTTAATAGAAATTGTTGATTGAAAGAACATATCAAAAAGAAAAACAGAGAGAGAGAAAGAAATGAAACGAAAATAAGGACGCATTTCTATTACTTTTTTTTTACATCTAAGCAACCTTATAATTTTAACGTTTACGAGTCGTGTTGTCAACGTGAGAATTATTGACTTTAAGGACAATGTCTCAATGTATAAAAACTGGACAATTACGCTATTTTCATAGTGAATTATGTGATGTTTTGTTTTGTTAAATTTTCATGTTAATATTTGAATTTAGGAGGTTTATTATTGAAAAAATGGAAAGTTTATTATTTTGTTTTATTTAATGATTCAACATTACAATGGTTTGAAGAAAAAGATGATCGAAAACCCGAAGGATCAATATGTATTCGAGATATAGCACAAAATTTGTCTGTTGGACCATATACACGTTGTTTACCTAATCGACCACCACTACCAAAACCAACCGATGAAGCAAATTTAATTGCTTTACCACGATCACTGAATGAACATCAAAATAATCCAGAAATCGTGTGGATACTTTGCGATGATGTGACACAATTAAAGTAATAATCTGTTCAAGTTAATTTTAAATACCTATACTATTTCTTCCTGAAATTTGTAGTGATTGGATGAACACTATTGTTTATACAGTAAGTGTAGTCTTCAGTAACTAATTTAGATGGATATGATTTTTTTATTTAGTTATTTCCTGCACCTCCTATTCAACAACTGCCGCCAAGCTGTGATAACACAACAGTAGTTGTTCAACCAATACCTACATATTCAAGCGGGTGAGATGAATTCTGTTGCAAATCAATGTTGAATCATTGAAAATAATCTGTTTTTTTTTCTCCTAGTGGTTGGAATAATGATAACGATACTACCATCATCAATAACTAGTACGTTAACATTTGTTTGCATTGGTATTCATTGAAAAATTGTTGTATTTTATACTTAGTTATGATGTTAATAATAATAATATTAATCAACAGCAACAACAAGTAGAACAAAATATGATTCAGACAGATACAAATAATGATCAACAAACAGAAAATACTGGCGTGCAACAAGCAGATTATGGTGAGGTGGATTATAATCAAAATGATAATGTTGACAATACAGATTATGATAATGCATGTGAAGATTACACAACTGAAGAAGAAGACTATGATTGTGCTGAAGATTACGGCGGTGGCAGTGATTTTGGAGGTAGAACTAAATGATATTCTTTTATCATGTATTTTATTTTCTATATAGGTAGTGGCGATTGGTAAATTCTACATGTACCAACAAGACTAATGCCTAGTGTAATTAATTAATTAGTTAGCTTTTGTCCAAGCTTTTTCTTTTTATTATTAAATCTTAATATTCATTAAAAAATAAATATATTTTATTGAATTAATAAACATTCATGTCTTTTAAAGATATTCATTTCAACAAACATACATACGTACGTAAATTACATATATAAGTAGATATATATATATATATAGAATAGATAGAATGCTTTTTAAAACATTACAAAACGAAAATGACGATTATTTAAATAAAAATCGTACTCATAATCACCATTTGTTTTTAATTATTTGAATCGATCCATAAACCATGAAGACATTTTGGTACTGGACCATTGGTGTCAAATTGTACGCGTCCAATTTCTGTCATATGTTTCGCATCTAATACTACTAAACTTATTTCATGTTCTCGGCTACTTCTCAATAAAGAAATAAGCAAAACACCATCATCTTCATCAGCCTACAATGAATCATTAGAAATCAAAGTTCAATCAATATTTTTTTTTGTTTCCGTTTTACTGTTTGACATTCCGGATTTTGAATAAAAATAGCTTCTGATGTGTAGCAACCTTCTTCGTGCCATATCTTACATGATTTTTCCAAAATATTAACTTTTCTTATTGCGCCACAATATTTATACTCGATATCACTATTAATCGCATAAAAATATCGATAAAATTTGCCATAAAATCGATTGTATTCAATCTGTGGTAGTTCACAGCCGAGATCGACAATCATTTCTGGTTCGATCCAAAGTGTTTGTTTGTCGAGAAATTTCACTTGACATTCAGTATAATTTAAATTGATTAGATTGTCATTTTTCAAAACTAACGGAATGAGAAAGCGTTTTGGTCGACCACGAAATTGTTTGTAATAATTCGGATTTTGCTGTGCAGTCTACAATCAAACATAAATCATTTATCAAAAATCTTTAAACAAAACTCTACTTCAAGTGCGTCAATTGTCATACATTTGAGCATATCAGCATTTTCATAACAACAAAGATCGATTACTAAATAATTTCCATCTTCATACGCATTGATAATATGCAGAAAGAAAAATGGAGATGTCAAGTAGACGTACGAATCATGCTCGGTCATTGTATGACGATTAATAAGACGAAATCGCACCGGTTCATTTCCATACCAAATCAATGCATCAGTCATGGGCCCGTGTGTAATTTTCAATTGAAAAACTTGAGCAATAGATATGCAAAGTGATTGTTCAACTAAAATGACGTAATTCTCAGTAACGGCAAATGCGTGCATGTAAGTTGGATTGAATGGCCAACGACTTGGAATTTTGGCTAAAACTCGACATTGATGCATGAAATTGGTTGCATCAGATTGTTTTGGTTGACCAGGAAATTCAAAAAGAACATAATTCATGCCTGTTAAACCTGCATTCAAACCGATATTATATATCGTTCCATCAGATAGTAGAACTGGATGTGCACAATGAGTAACAACTGGGAGATGGTCAGATGTATTAAATTGTGAACGTGTTTCAATTGTAACTTGATCAATTTCATGCATGATAGGTGTCTAAAGAATTTACTTTGGAGTATTAGTCTTTTTTTTGTAGAGAAAAAAAAGCATTTGTTTCTACCTCAGTCATGGCAAATAATGCAAGTTGATCATGTTGTATTCGGTATGGATAAACACTAATTAGAGCATTATCCGTACGAAAATCATCTTTGTAGTTCATTAAATTTCGAAATCTTTGAATAGAGAACAAAAACAAAAAGAATCGAACTTGAACAGGAAATTTTCGAAGTTGAATTACCGCGAACAAAACCATTGTAAAGTCGTTTCGGTTTTATTGTCATCGTCGATAATACGATTGAGTTTCGTACTTTTGGCTGTGCCATATTCTGAATAATGAGCTCGACCAGTTCGATGAGCTTTTTGATAAGCATCAGATTGTAAAATACGATTTTGGTATGTAACACGACCATTATTTATTGTAAATCTAAACACGTTCAAAACGACACAGAATTTCAAACAAGTCACAATTACTTTTGTATTAATGAAAATGCATCGAACAAATGTTCAACACGTTCGCCTGTTACATCTAATAAACCCGGTCCATTTTGATAAAGACATCCAGTAATCCAATTAGGAATGATACCTAAGATGGTCATCAAAATTTTTGAAAGAAAAACTTTTATTTTCTTACCGATAGTCTTGCCCTCAATGGGTTGTTCTGTGACATTATCTTCACTAGCTGATCGAGACCATATACCGAAATCACAATCAGGATAGAGAAGATTCGTATTCATTTCAAGTTAAACTCAAAATACAACAATATTATCGTAAATAATCTGTTGTCTATGAAAACAATTGATGCTGCGTTGAATAAGTAGAATAAGAAAATGAACTTTTGCGATGTGTGAGTGGAAGATGAAAATAAATGTGTGTATATATATGATGTGAGAATTTACAGAAAAAGAGAATTAAAGAAAGCAACAGAAGATTAGTTCTCCTAGACATGACAACTAAATATTGTAATTCTTCTATGATGACTCATCTAGAGACAGTTATTTAATCTTTGTCTGTCTCTTTTTCACAAATATTCTAGAAAAAAAATACAAATAATGTGAGAACTCAGTTTCTTTCTTCGAGTTCTGGATGTTTTTTTTAGTAGAAAGGTAGTGAACTCGATAGAAAAAAAAATGTTCTTAGAAAATTAAACCATTTAATTATTCATTTTCTAACTGAAAAACTAAAGGTAGCACTTAATTCAATAACGACTACATATTTAGAAATCATATATTCTTATAAAAGCAGATTTCTTTGTATTGTTGTAGTTAATACCTATAAATACAAGAACATCATGTTTTCAGCATAGGAAAAAAGAAGAAAAGTCTGGTCAAAAATACTAATCTGGTTTGTGAAAGTCAGGAAAGTTTAATCATTAGGAAGCAAAGTGCTCTTCGATGAGAAAAAACATATCAGACACACATACGCAGTTCGAAAATTGTCGTTGATAAATAAAATATTTATTGACATAGTCATGCGTCAAAAGAATGTAAACGTGATCAATTTCATTTAATTTACATACAAAGTGTTTTTCATGTCCTCTTCAAGATCATTAACACAAACTCATAAGTTCAAGTCTTTGTTTGCTTCGACTTCAAAAAATAATTAATAATTATTTTGCAATTCAACAAGTTAATTAAAATGGCTAATAGCGACGTCTATCTCATCGAAAGAAAGGAGAAAAACAACGAACTATTTATTTCATTTCATTCATTGTTCGTTCACTAAAGAACTGAATCGATTTTATCGTCGGTATTTTTAAAAAATGATTTGTGCACATCCAACATGTTTATCTAAAGCTGAATCGATATGTAAATCTCATTGTCATTTATCGGTTTGTGAACAACATCGGCTTGAACATGAATCAAATCTTTTGAAAGAATTTGAAAAACAATTAAATGAATATTCTTGTTCATTAACGAGTGTTCTCGATCAAGTACGTTCTAAATTCAAACAGACACAAGAACGTCAACAAACAGAAATGAATTCAATGAATTTCTCATTCAGTCAATGTTTGTTAACACTTGATCAGCATTTAAAATTTTCGAAATCGACTCAAGATATTCTTGAAACTAAACGACGAGATCTTATTCAATATCGAAATGGTGATAAACAATTAACAAAAATGAACTATCAAGAATTAGAAAATCTTTCAAAAGATATACAAAGTTATGTTCAAGAACAATATCAATTGAATAAACGGATTTTAGATGAAAATTGTTCGAATTTTTCATGGACAACAAATCGATCGTTGAAAATAAATCAAACTTCAACCGATGTTGATTGTATCGAACTATCAGATTCCGAGTAAAAACGAACAAAAAAAAATATTTCATTTCGATCGTTTACAATTGTTTTAGTGATGAATCAATGACCGATACCGCTGAAATCAATTCATCATTATCTGATAAAACAGTAAATGTAAATGTTTTACGTTCAAGTGTTGATGTATGTTCAGTACGTGATTTCTGTCCATTAACTGAATTAGGTGTTTACGGTCTCACAAGTTCACATAATTTACACCAATTATGTTCAAAAGAAAAAAATAAAAAACGTTTTTTATATGTTCATTTTAATTATTATCATTCGATAAAACCCAACATAGCTTATCAATTAGTTAAAGCTGTTGGTAATGGTTGTAATCCACACGAAACAATTGTATTTCCCGAAGATACAACATCGATTTGTATCGAGCGTATTAAATGTCCATTCGATCGAACGGCAGAGAAATTCTATAAAAAAAATGCCATTCCAAAAACGCCATGTTCGAAAGTGACAAACTATCGTAATTTTAAAAGTCATTTACGAACAAGACATTCGATTACAAAAACGAATATCGAATTGATTTATAAAGCTATGATGGATCATGGAACAATAAGTCATGTGCAATTCGAAGAGGATTTATGCTCCGATGACGAGTGATCATTTTGATTGAATGTATGTATATTTTTTTTTGTTTTTGCTTAGTTAAATGGTATGATGATTCAAGTAGATTTAGAAATATACTTTATGTTTATGTTTTATTAATAAATGATTTCTAGAAAATAAATATGAACGTGGCAAGAAAGAACAAACAAACAATGTTTTCAAATAAATCCAAGAGCATACAAAGCGCATACATCAGTTGCTGATAATTCACGTGAATAAAGTCTGAAATCATCGATGATACCAGTAAATTGACCAGATGAAACTTGTCCTGAATTACATGTTCCACATCCATTTAAACAACTACCTAATGTTAAATAATTCACCCATGATGCACTAGCTTGTGTCGTGACCGCGGTTTTTGTAGCAATAAGAACATTATCAATATACAAGGTGAGACCATTGGTGGTACTCCATGTTTGAACAACATGAGAAAATGTTGTTAACGGTAGATCAGAATAAGCTATGCTGACATAACCAGTATTTGTTAGAACTTGAGAGATTAGTGAACCATTCGATGCAAAACCAAGATAGGTAATACAGAAACCAGATCCTGAGGAACTGTCCGATTGATGTACGATCGTACCTGAACGAGACGTAGGTTTAATCCAGAATGAGATACTAAATGATTGATTTGCGATTCCAAGTGGAACGAATCCTGATGCTTGAAAATAGGAAGGTGAAGTGCTTTTAATTGAAATACCGTTTTGAATACGAGCAGAAACAATGGCATAATTGGATGCCGATGTTGAAACTGAATTTGGACCATTGTCGAGTAACGGTTGACTACCATCGAAAGAAAAACGAGCGGCCAATGTTGCTTGTTCAAGAATTTCACACGTTGATTTAACACGACCACTTGCAGATACTTCATCGATATAGCCCTAGAAAATTATTAAAGATCAAAAACGAAGTATGAAATAATGAATTCATTTACCTCGAACATATTACTAATAGTCGATGCAGTTAGCCTCGGTACATGTCCAATCTGAAAATCACCAGTCATTCCTAGGAATGGGCTGCTTACGTTTTTACTATTGAGTGAAATTCCATTATGATACACCGTTTGTATTCTTGTAGTAAGATCAAATGTAAATGCTGCATGAACCCATTGGTTAGTTAAAATTGGCTTTGCATTACCGTTTGTATCATCACCGTAAAATCCATGATATAGATAATAAACTGAACTAGTAAATCTTACAGTTCCATGAAAACAATAATCTTTTGACGCATTAGGACATAGACCAAATATACTATTATGAGGTTGGTTTATTATAGCAGTCGGATATATCCATGCATCAACACTGAAACTATTGTTTCCTAACGGAATATATGGAGTTGAAACCATTTGACTAGCATTGAAAGCAAATGAAACTGCTTTGCCTACATAACCAGTAACAAATGTCGGACTATTAACTCCCGTTCCATTATATTTTTTTGTTTCATCTAAAAAGTTATTTTCAAATTTAAGTCTAGCATGTAGTGATGTATCGTTAATCCATGTTTGATTGAGACATGAAACACTGCAAGTTGGCTTCGTTGTTGTAGAAGTTGTTGCAGTTGTACTAGTGACTGTCGTTACGGTAGTAGATACTAATTATTATTTGAATAAAATAAAATATATTTCAAAACTATAGATCATATGACTTACATGTTGTGGTTGTATTTTTATTTGAATATAATAGACCGACGATCAATGCAGCAAGTAATGATAGTAATAACAATATTGATATCGGACAGAAAGCTATACAACAACGTTTTTCATACCAATGGGCATAGCGTCTCTTTCTGTAAGGAAACATTCAATTTATTTTCAGTCCTAAATTAATTGACATACTTTTCCGGTTTCTCGTTGTTACATGAAAACTGGTCCTATAGAAAAAACAATCAATTTATTTCTTTTTTATGTAACTTTAGACTTATACGTACGTCGTCAAGTTTTTCTATTTGAGAATATCGTCTTCCAGCTGAAGTTTTCTTACAGTCGTTTGTTTTAAATGATACTGCATCATCTGTTTGCTTATTACTTTTATTTGAATTACTCGGTTTTTGAGTCTATCAGAATTTTAACTATAATTTTTTATAGATTTTGCTAAAATAAGACTTACAACTGTTGTTTTTCTGGGTGAAACACGATCAGGATGAATAATACGTACAGATCGTTCACTAGCATTTCTCGTAATCGAAATCAACTAAATATTAATCAATTCTTTGTTTAAACTCTCATATCTTTTCAAATCTTTCTACTTTTGGCAATGAATTTGATTGTGTCTTTTCATTAAACTCGAGTGATGCCTGCAAATAAAGATTTATTCATAGCTATTTAATAAATAAGAATTTACGAATTCATCTTTTAGATTTCCTGCTTTGGACTTGTTTTGTCGAAAAAAAATTGTTGAAATTGGTTTAACACTTGCAGAATGTTTCATATGCACATGAATAAACGGTGAACTATTCATTATTCTTCGCTCAAACTGTTAACTTACTGTTCTACTTATACGCGAAAAAATTAATTAAAAACAATTCCTAAAGTAGAAGTCTAGCTTCGATTGTGCTCTTCAAATAAAGAAAAACAAACATGATTTGACTGAAACCTCAATAAAAATCAATTCCAAGATAGTGCACGTCGTCCAATCGCGATCATATGCTGATCAAAATTCTTTTTGTTATAGACAAAAATCGAAAGAAATATTTTTTTTTCTCGGTACTTCGTTGCGAATAGTTTTATTCTGATCAAAGTCGAATTCATTTCAAACAAAATGCAACTGAGTACAATTTATCCTAATCAGGATGTTTGACTGTTTTGTTGTTGTTCACGAAGTTTCTTTATTTTTCGTTTGATATGAGCGCCAGCATATTGTTCATATTTTTCTTGCCATTCTGGATCACTCCACCAATCGAATTTTAATTCACCATTGCAATTCTCTTCACCACATTTACAGGTTAAACCTGTCCATAAACTTTCTTCCGAGTCCATTAAACCATAATGATAAGTTAATTCTTCGCCTGGTTGAATATCACGAATAGCAACGACAAGTTCTTCTTCTTCACCGCCGAATCCTAAATTAGGATTACATGAATGATTGAAAAGTAAACAGTCTTCAGTAATTTCTTGAGTTTTATAGTAACGTGGTACATCGAATTTATCATCATCGAGCATATAAGTATAATAACGAATATAATCAGCTGATTCTGGATAGGCTTCGATCAAAGCAAGTACTTCAGCTTTCGTCATTTTATTTGTTGGATCTTCAAGTCGGTAATAATTACAAACTGAAAGATCACACGTAAAAACATGATCATCTTTTTTAATTGGTTCTAATGCAACAACACCACGTTGTTGATGACCATATTTCGATGATAAATCACGAACTTCCATCTTCTTTAAGAAAGGCATTATGATGGACTATATGTGTGCTATCGATATCAAACGAAAATGAAAAACTAAAGACGAAAATGTGTGCCGATATTTATATGTGTCAAGCGACCTTGGCTAAGATAAAAAAAAGAGAAAAGTACTATAAAAATGAAATAAAAGCAAAGTACAACAAGAATAGAACAACGAAATACACCTACAAATATAATAAAAAAGGACAAGTCATTTTTAAATTGATAAATATGTAAATGCGAGCATATAGAGAGTCTAAAAAGAAAAATACTCCGATTAAAATCATCTCATAGTTGCGTCCAGAATAAGAAAATAGTAGATTTACAAATTAAATTAGCATGCTTTCAGTTTGTTTTTCAATTGATTTTTGAGAGATTTATTTGACAAGGGAAAGAAAATGAAAAACGAACACCTGCCATTTAACGCCCATGCATAATAGAAGATTACATTTATCAAAATGTGAACGAAACGAAATATTATCTTTTTTCTTTTCTATTTATCACAAGAAAATAAATAAGAGGTCGCTAACAGACATTTTAAATAAGTCAAAATAAAAGTGACTTTGTCGGATCAATATTTCTTTTTTTTTCGTACCTACGCTTATCGTATTAAAGCAAACATCTATCATACATAATGCATGTCTCATCCATAAATGTTATTGTATAATCATAGCTCCCTTTTCATTCAAGTAGATTTAATAATATTCTACATGTAATATATTCATCAATCATAACTTTATTCAACGGATTCTGTATTTGTATTATTTGTGAAGTAAATAGAAGGACTTTTCACTGGATTTCACGTCTGGTGCATAAATGAAATAACATGATTAAATCTCCAAATTATTTTTTCTCACATATCAAGGTGAGAAGATCGCGTCACAAAATCAGAAATTCAGATACGTCCGAAGGCTAGAGAGAAAACAAAGTAATGTGATCAATGAAGAAGAATTATTTTTCTTTCCGTATCATTAAATTGTAAAAGAAAAAAAATCAGGAATAGTCTCTGTACGAAAGTCAGGTTTCTATACATATTTTTTTGACTAAAACCTCTTTAGTAATCAGCGGCGGTAGCTCAGTTTTTTGTAAGAAAATCGGCGGCTTAGCCGCTGGGCTTACACCTCTAGCTATATTTCATTCTCTTCATATCATGTGAATGCATAGAAAAAGAAAATGTTTCTCTTTGAATTTTTTTTTATTGCTTGCAGACTGTAAAAATATTGTACTTCAATGCGTGCCGTCAGTGACGAGTGGTTGCTACTATGGTATTGATATAAATACGTCTAGTATAGAGAGTTGTATGCGTATAAAGTTCACATTCGAACATGATAAACATGTACGAATGATTGATTTGTTCGTTACAATTATTTTTACCTGAATAGACATAGAAGTGAGTATGAATTGAAACTGTTTTGTATTGCAACATTGATAAATTTCGATTTCTTTATAATCAAATAGAATTTTTTTGCCTTTTGCCTTCTGTGACATGATCGTATAATTGGGTCGCGTGAAGCGAACCAAAGTGGTTAGTCTAAGATAAAATCTACAGAAAAGGAAACGTTACTTGAGATTAAAAAACTTTTGACATATATTCTACAAAGCTCATATACTATTTAAGTGATTTTGTCCTTTATTTCAGTCAGACTCTTGCTTTTAACTCTTTCCAATTGGATGTATCGATTTCAGTACATTCGGTCATATAAGGCAAAACAAGCCGAATTTTTTTTCTTCTGTATTATGTCAAATGATGAGTGTTATCATTTTTTAGCCGAAATATTTGTCATTAAGTAACGAATATTATTTGTAAATCTTATCTTTCAACTTATTGACTCATCAGTAGTAAATGATAGGTTTCTCTCTCTCTCACTATCATCATTTAAAATTGAAATCTCACATACTTTTAGCATTATGGCTGATAGAACGGGATAGCCCATCACTAAATCCTGAGATTAGCCCTAAGTACTCACTAGATTTGTCCAACTCATATTCGCTAATAAGATAAAACGGAACATACCCAATAAACGGGGAAGGGATTTTACGATGTACTTTAAAAAACGATAAAAAAGATTTATTGCACGTTGTAAATTTAGATAACTTTGCCTCATTGTATTTGACTCGACACTTCCTTTTTTTTCTTTTTACATAATTTCGATGATTAAATGAAAAAAGCGCTAAAATATTGTACAATGACAGATAAAAATAGAAAATAAACCCCGAATATCTATTTTCGAAGTTCCAGCGAAGTTTTTAATGAGAGTTTGAGAGAACTTCTATATTTTTCTTCTTAACTTTTCTGTAGAGAGATTTTGTACACGCGACATCGTATAATTGGGTATTTTTATAAGAATTACAAATAATAATTATGTAATAAAATAGTGATCGACTGTAGAGAATATATACTCATATTAGTTATGAGAAGAAAAAGTCGTTGTTTGTGTTTATCGATCATTTCTCTCTTTTTTTCTGCTTTAATTAAATTTCTTGGGAAATAAAGTCTTTTAAACATGAAAACGGTCTATCACATAATTTAAGCAATGTTTCCTTCGAGAGCAATGAATTTCTTAGAAAAAAAAGGAAGTCAATTGATCGTTGAAATAGTGCTATGAGGTTTTCAGTTTCATTAGTTCTTTGTCGATTTTTATTCTTTCCCAAGGAACTAGATCTCATTTAACACATACATAAAAAACAAATCTATTCATTCCGAAGAAACTGACTAGCTGCATTGCATGAAAAATTAATTGGCATACTTTTTTTTCATCAGCATTAATTCGTTGACACTAAGACACTATAGCAAGCGAAAGAAAGACAGTTTCTATAAATAATTATAGTTTTGCTTTTTTTCTTTAGATAAGATCAGACAAACCAAATGATGGTTTAAGCTGTAAAATCAATATCCATAAAAGAAAAGATTTTAAATAAAAGTAAAGTGGGGAGCATAGACACCATGTCTCACAAAAAATGTTGAAAACATAAAGTGTCTTAAGATTTTGCTTCCCACTTTAGATTATTTCAATAAAATGACTTTGACTTATATCTTACATCGACGTTTTCCTCGTCTGCTTTATATTGGACTTATGGGCTCATTAATTATGTTTATCCTATCAAAATTTCATTTTACAATAACATCATTAGATTTTTTATTGGGAGAAAACGATACATATCGAAAACGTCCAGAATGCAATTGTTTGAGAGCAAAACTTCCGTTATTACCGATACAATCAAATGACAGTCGATTATCTCTATGTAGTATTTATGCCACTCATCGAGGACCACAACAACGTGTTATTTCTATTAGTCTTTTTGGACCTAAAGAGGTGCAACGATTTGAATTAACTCGAACGTTGAATTATCTTCGTCTTCTCATCAAAGATCTCGATACAATTTATCCCGATCGATTTCTACTTCGTATTCATCATGATGATACGATTAGTATGACTGATGTTATCTGTCCAATTGAATGTCAATATCCAAATGTTGATTTCTGCGATATGAAACAAAAACTTTATATACCACCAAAAATTTGGCGTTTTATACCAGCTGGTGATCCACTCGTCGATATTAGTATGTTAAATATTTTCAATTGAATATGAAACAAATTGCAAACTCTATTCGCATTTATTTAGTGATGAGTCGTGATCTCGATTCTGCATTGACGAAACGTGAACGTGCTGCTGTAAATGTATGGCTTGAATCGAAGAAATTGTTTCATTCAATGCGTGATCATCCTATGCATGGCGTACCAATGCTCGGTGGTATGTGGGGTTTCCGCCCATCATTGAGTCCAAATATCTCGCAAATAATTCATAATAGAATTCATAACGAAGCAATAGTTAAAAAATATACGCGTCGTGCAGATCAAACATTTCTTTCGGATTATGTTTGGCCAATGGCTAAAACAAATGCAATCGTACAAGATAGTTTTCTTTGTAAAAGTAAATTCGGATCTCAAACAGAACCGTTTCCAACACAACGAATTTCACCTAATGAAACCAACTGTTTTATTGGTTGTGTACGACCATGTTGCGGTAAAGGCACATTGCCATTTAAAGAATGTCCGATCGAATGTCGACCAAAAAAGCATCCAGAATGGACATATTGCTAGGAATTTCTAGTTTGGTTTCAAGTGATATTACGAACTGTATACGATTTTACACACATTTTTTTATTATTTATTATCTAGTTAAATGATTATTATCTGTTTTAAAACATTATTTTTATTAATTAAATATAGGAAATATTAAATTTTTTTTGTTCTTTATTCATTTCAAGTCGAGATATAATAGCTATGTGCGTCCATCTACGTTACAGATGGCGTAGGTGAAAGTTGTTTAAAACAAAATAAAATGTTGTCAAGGAGAATGCAATATCAATGGTTACTTGTAGACAAGCTCACTAGAGTTTTTTTTTGTCAAACATTTTTGACAACAAAATCAATTAGAGAATATGGCATCACGTGCAGGTGGTAAGCAAAGTCGAACACCTGGTAAAGGAACTACCAAATCTAGTGGTAAAGAAGCACCCAAAGGTGACAAAGGGCCGACGAATGTATTGGAAATAGTACCGGGAAAATTCAATGAAACAGATTGGTTGTCATTATTAGAAAATGATGATACGGAAGATTTTATTGCTGATATATTCGAAGGTATATGGGCAGAAACATCGAAACAAATTCAACAGATTTATATTAAAAAACAATTATTACCGTTTACATTGGTTATAACAGAAAACGCTCTATCAAATGTTATTCAAGTAAGGAGAGAGAGAGAGAGAAAAAAAACAAAGAATGGTAAATTCTTTTCTTTGCTTATTCTGTAGTGGGCATTTCTTGAAAGAGACGAACCGAAACCGACTTCAGGAGATTTCTGGAGTGAAGATTCAGGTATTGTTTGCATATTAAACAAGAAATTTTGTTGATTTTTAGCTTCAATTTATCATTTATTTAGAACCAATACCATGTACAATGGATAATTGGGGTGAAGGTGTTGTACCGGCATGTCGAGAAGAACGTCCGCAAACGTTTGTTTGATTCATTCATTCATTTGAAATCCAAGTAAACTTCCTTCATTTTATTTAGTAACGAAGAAACAACATTATCACCTGTTGATCGTCCATCAACAGCGCCAGTTCATGTTACAATACCCGATAGTCTCGATCGAAATCAACGTCCATCAACAGGTTCATCAATAACAAGTTCGATTCGTACGCCACGTTCAAATTCCAATAGTCAATCGAAACAACCAACGAAAACATCTGCATCAACTGATCGTACACTATCAAAACTCGACAATGACGAACGTGTATTAAATCAAAAGGAATATTCATTTTCACAGAGCGCTAGTCGATCATCATTCGAACAAAAACCATACTATCATGATGTACTCGTTATTCAAACTCAACCACCGAAAGTACGAAATATGTCAAGCGGACGAGATCGATGTTTTTGTTTATTTTGTAGCTTGAACCAATGTCGGATTTGTTTTATCCGCCACAAGCAACGGCAACACATAGTTCATCTTTTCGTTCAACACCTGCTACATCGTTGCTGAAACGTCGACATATGATAGTGCCGAAAGTATCTTCGCAACTCGGCTCGGATGTTGCTGGTTCGACAACGGATTTCAGTGGAACGACACCTTCGAAAATTTATAGAAAACCTGGAGATATGAAAGTAATCGATGAACAACATATTGAAGAAGTTATTTCAAAAGCACCTGCTGCTACTCATTCGATGCTGAAAGTATAAAATTGAATTACATATTATTTGCATTGTCTCATTCGTCAATTTCTAGAGCATTCTTAGTCGACCACCGGGCTATCGTGAACTTGAACTCGATGAATTCGGAAATGTTATTTCTATTGCTAAACTTGATCCAGATAAGATCGCTCCGAGAAAGTTCGCTTATTGAATATGCACATATTTCTCTTTGTACAATTGTCTCTAATCAATTCTAGTATCAATGTCAAATGTGATATTGTTAAACCGAGAAAACCACTTATCGAAGCCCGTCCACCACCTGCGAAAGCAACACAACAGAAAAAATCCGATCAACATTCATCAAAATATGCTGCAGTTAAGCTTGGTGAGTTTCTCCTATTTCATAGATCAGCAAATCAATCGATCTTTTCTTTTCTATTTATGTTAGTACTTCCTGAACAATCGACAGACGTCGGCGATCTAATACAACCAGTCCCTGGAGTACTCTATGAAGATACTCGATTGAAAAAAGGCGATCCACGACGATATCAGGTAATCAAATTCTTGTTTTTTTTCTTCTCATATTTTTTATAATACACGAATTTCTATTTGCAGACCGGTCTTTCGAAATACACAAATTTTTATGATGAACATCGTCCATTGAAACCTATTCCTCAACAAAGTAATCTAGCGATACTTCAAGTTGCAAATGATATAATACGACATGCAACAAATGAAGATCTCGAACGAGATTCACAAATTCTTAAGCTACCTCGACTCAATCAAATTCCACCTATACGATCTGCATCCAGTACCACATCCGCATAAGATTGTCTCTCTCTTTTTCTCATTATTTCAATCACAAATTTTCTAATCGTATTTTTTTGTCAATTGAATCAATCAGGTTTCTTTATAATTAATCGCAGAAGGACAGTAGAAACACACAAAAAAAGCCTTGTTTCTTAATGTATCGATCAACTATACAATGTTTCCAGATCTTTTAGCAATAATTAACAAAAAGGAAAAAACAAGAAGAACATCAATGATATTGCAAACAAAAAATGATTAGTATCATTTCCTTCACAGCATGTATATGTTAGCTATTTTTTGGTTGATTCTCTCGAAACGACTTTTCCTATTGGAAGAATCGATGATGATGATGATGATGAGATGATAGTTTGTCTTGCTTATACGTGTATGTGTGCGTCAGTCACTTGAAACGCAAATGGCAACATTTTCTTACTCCTTTCTTGACGTTGTTGTACAATGCAGATATGTCTCCTTCAAAAATCACCCCCTCTATCCATCTATCTATCCATTCCTCCCTCTTTGCCCATCCTTTACCATATCTATTCTTTACTTTGTCATATCTAAACAGCGACGGCTGCTGCTGCTGTTGCTGCTCATGGGTGATGTCAATCATCGTTGTGCAAATAATGCAAAGAAACACGTACACAGTACAACAAGAACGAGAGGGTGAGGACGAGTAAAAAGAAAGAGGAGGGCTGTTGCTGCTGTCTTTTTTCAATATGTCTTTAGTACGACATACACACATATAAATAGACTCGTATATCTCGGACGATATATGTACATCTCACACTTTTGTCTTGTTCTTCTTTCTGTCTTTTGCCGTTATGTGTGTATATATACATATTATTATTATCCGAAGTACTACGTAGTTGTTCGTAACGATCGTCAATGGGTGATGACGAGAAAAGTGCGAAGCGAAGATGTTTATGAATATACATGCATGCATATATATTCGGTTAAACCTTGAATGATGAAAGCAGTCAAAATAGTAATCTAATCAATTATAGGAAAAAAAAGAATACTGAGAAGTAGATGAAGCACTGATGGTACTTTTTTTTGTCTATATCAAGGAATAAAAAGTTAACTCAATCAACACAATCAATTTGCAATATTCATATAAGTACATAAAATAATTCTGATCGATGAAATAAAAAAAGAAAAGATAAATCTGTGTTCATTCAAAATCACTTAAATTGTCATAATGATGTGTCCATATGTGTATTCGTAATTCTTTTCTGTTGTTTTTATTTTCAACTGTCTGTTGCAGTTGCTGACGTCAATGAAATAAATAGAATCATGCAGTTTCTTTCACACCAAACCACTCATTCATCTATCGCTCCATCCATCCATTTTATTTGGCGAGAGAAAAGAATTCTGCTCGATGATTTGGCTATCACTCATTACTCCATTATATATTATATACGCTGCATTGGTCGTTGGTTCCTGTTTATAATGATAAGAACGAACGGTGATCTTCGTCGTGCCCGTCATCATCATCATCATCATCATTTTCTTCTTCGTTATAGCTACCGCTGAGAAGAAGGAAAATCCATTTTCTCCATTCTCTACAAATGCTGCTTCTTCTTCTTCTTCTTCTTTCTTTTCTCCATAGTATCTTACTGGAAGAACGGACGTCGGTCTATCAAAAAAATGTTGATCGACTCGAATGTTTGTCATCTTATTTCAGAGAACGTATGGCTTGCACATATATACATGTAGTTTAGGAAAGAAACAATCTTCCAAGAGGCACACACATATATGTATATATATACATCAAGGATTGCCCATATATACTAGTGACGAAAGTCAGCGCCGTGATGTAATGACGTGTATACAGAAGAGAATTGTGTGAGAGACAGATAGAGAGAAAAAAAAGAAGAAACAGAAAGTAAGAGAAAGAAAGAAGGAAGAAGAAGAAGAAGAAGAAGAAGATGGGAATTGTACAAACGACAGATAGTACCATCAAAAAAAAGCGCAAGATTATGCAAGTCACTCTGAGAGAACGAGAAAGATAGAAAGAGATCAGAAAATATCTTGTTGTTGTTGTTCTCATCACTACGCTAAAGATCGAGCGCATTTATACATCCATATAGTCGTCGATTTTGCTTGATATTCGATACGGAAAATGTATCATCCTACAGCGTTCCTATTTTACTAACATTATCAACAGTAGAATATCAGCATGAATAAAACAACGACTACCATTATCAATCGTGAATAATAAATCAAGCACAAGAGAAGAAGAAGAAGAAGAAGAAGAAGAAAAAAAGAAACAAACAAACAAAGACAAAAGGTCGCCGTACTTTATTTTATAAATTAAACTAATCGATTCGATTTTCAACATGTATATATACAATAACAAGAAGAATCGATGTTGTCTATGTTATGCACTTTTATCGTCACAAATAAGTAGTACTAATTCTACAATAGGTTATTCATCACGAGCAAATGGTGGACGATATGCAAATCGTTGCTGTTCGATATCTTCGTTCGAACGGCTAATTTCATCGTCGATCAAATTCGAACGATTATGGCGTCAAAATGAAAATGATTATTTCAATTCTCGTTCGATTTGTTTTCGTTGTTCGAATACAATTCAACAAATCGAACAAATTCAAACCAATATGGATCAACTCAATCAGGAAAAACAAATACTTATGAATAAAATCGAACATCATCTATCGAAACGTGCACTCATTTTGCAAGGACAACGACGCCAAACGAATCATTGTTTTATCAATCATCAAGTAGCGAACTTCTTGGTTTTTAGTTTCTTATTTTGTTATTTTTCTTTTCAGTCAGTACCGATGTTTGAAGATGATGATACAGAAGAAGGTGAAGAAAAACCACGAACAGTATTTAAAACCAATGGAAATGGTCATGGATTACCATTGATTATGCCAACAATTCCTACGAATACAAATTTAGTCGGAGCTAAACGACGTAAATGCAATCTAGCACAGAAAATTAATCATGAAAATAAAGTAAAAATAGCACATCGTTTTTACTAGTCTTGTAAAATCTTCTTTTTTTGCAGACTGCAGATTCATCATCGTCATTTTTCAATCATACGAGACGATCAAGTAATCGATAAAATATTATTTTCTCATGATTCAGGAAATATGCATCTATTTTCTCTCTCTTGAAAGGTTCTCCAAGTCCTCAACCAATGAATAAATTTTCTCCTAGTATAATCTTTGGTTCTCATTCACCGAAATCTTCTCGTTCAAGTTTATTCTCACCTGGTATTAATGGTCATGATCTATCCAATCTTTCATTCAATTCATCTTATAAATCCTTAGCTTTACCAACAACATCATCGGCAGCAACACCTCCGTTTCTTGATCCCACAACTGGCGCATTAATTGCAATTGTATCCAATCCTCATCATGCTGCATTACTTGCTCAACAACATCAACAGATGTTCAAGGCATCATCGATATCACCATCATCATCATCAAATACCAATGATGAACACGAAACTGTACCAGTTAAACCAATACAACATCCAAAGAAATTTCCTTGCCTTCTATGTGGACGAGATTTTTCGAATAAATCAAATCTCAATCGGCATCACAGTATTGTTCATGTTGCTATTCGAAATTTCGAATGTGCACGTTGCCCGAAAAAATTCAAATTACGTCAAGGTCTTAAAACACATATGCAACGTTGCCATGGAGTTAATACAGATGAACCAACATTTGTTTTACAAAAACATCATTTACATAATTATCATCACCATAATCCTTCTCCATCATCATCATCTCTTGTTGCTCAAACGAATAAATAAACATTGGTGCTACTGTTTTTCTTTTTTTGCTTTTCTTTCTTACACACACACACACACACATATATATAGTCTTTATTGAGTTGTTTCCTCTTTTCTAATACTTTTTTCTTATTTGTTATTTATTCAACAGAAATAAAATAAAAAAAAACTTTTCTTTTTCTCATGATTGAGTCTCTTTAAATGCAAGAGTATTTGTTGTATATCGAATGAAAGTAATTGATCTGTAAGATTATCGTTTTTGAAAAGGTCACAAACGGATGAATTAATGATAGTATGCAAAGAAGCATGAAAAAAATGAAGAAAAGAACACAGTACGCAGGAATGTTGCCAATTATCAATCATTTCTATTCGTTATGATTGTTCGATCGATTTATTTTGAAAGAAAAATCGAGAATGTACTCAATAATCGTCTTATCCTTCATTGACGTATATGACATTGTGTGATTTTGTTTCATTTTTTAGAAAAAAAAACTTGTTTTGTCAAGATGATCTCACGAATAATCCTTTTTATTCGAAAAAAAATATTCATGTGGGAAATTTGTTGAACTGCTCGGTCATGCATATTAGCATTTTTAGCATGCTCTCCTTGCAACACATAAGATACTCATCTTTTATTGATTATATTAATTTACTTTGTTTTTAAATTTATTTTTTTTTTTTGATATAATAACAACAAAATAAAATTTCGAAAAAAGAGAATGTCATTCGTACAAAGACATTTTGCGTATATTTGTCTACTAGAGTGCAAAAGAAAAAGACACGAAGAAATATAAATATTCGACAATGTTCTTCGAAAAACAAAACAAAACAAAACAAAACGAAACAGATTGAAAGAACAAAGAAGAGACAACGAAAGAAAAAAATAGCTTGTAAGACATAAAGCAAATTGTTCTTGATGGTTTTTTTTCTTGTTCAATCATTTTTTTTTGAATCATATCAAAACGACGAAATAAAAATATGAAGAAATTTAGTCGATCACTGTTGTACAGCTACATATACACATATGAATCTATATCGTTGCATCGTACCATAAATAAGACAGACAACACGTCAATTGCATATAAATTAAAAATACGCACACACATACAAATTACAAAGACGATTGACCAGTTAAAACGAGCAGTAGAGAGAAGAAAAAAATTGATTTAAAAAAAAATTACACGTACAGAAGAAAATGAGAGAGAGAGAGAGATTGGCGTGCAACAATGCGTCGCTACGAACCGGAAGTTTGCATAGAAAAAAAACGACAAAATACTGTTATTAATTTCATTATGAATATATATAAATATGTGTATGTGTAGGTGTATGTGTACAAAAGTTTGTCTAAGTTTGTTTTTTGTTGTAATTTAAAGAAGAAAAATTAAGTTTAATGAGTAATAAGAATTCCACCAATTTCCGAAGCAATTCTATAATTGAAATAAACTATTAAACGAAGACGAAAGAAAAAGATAATTCGATTTACCTCGAATGAATTAGATATTCGGCTAATTGTATTTGTTCGGGTGTACCTGAAATAGTTACATGTCGATCTTGTGAACCCTCATCTAAATCAGCTATTTTGATATTTGCGCCGGATGCTTGTCTGTCAATGAAATTATTATTCAAATAATCTTGATTCGATGAAATAGTTTCTCACCTAATTTCCGAGATTTTCTGTCCACCTCGACCAATAATACAACCAATAAGATCATTAGCTATTGTAATTTCTCGTTGTGTTTGTAAAGTGGCACGTGTAGGCGGAAGACCATTTGGCATTAGAGGTCCTGTTAAATAGAATCAATCAATAAATGTCTTTTGTTATATAGTTATGTATCATTTGTTTCGTTCTTTAGTCTCATGTTTTCTTTTCTTCCTTGTATATACGTAAATGTGATCATTAGGAATTGAATAGAATACAACTTCTTTCTAAGACAAACGAAATCAATCGACTTACCAGCTGATACAGGCACACCCGGCGCGAGAGGAGCCAATGGGCCAAATGCGTTTAACTGCAAATAATCAAGCAAATGAAAAGAACATCACAATGTCTTTCTTGTCATACTTCATTTGGTGGCAAGGGAATTGCGAATTGACCTTGGACCTGATAAGCTTGTCCATTAGCAAAGATGATAGGTGCATGTACGGGTGATATCATCATTTTCGGTCTATAAGGAATCGTTTCACCTTTTGGTGGAGACTGCTAAATAGAATAAAAGAATAAATAAATAAGTATAATTTATCATTGATATAATATATATACTTCAAGCATAATCTGGCATATTTGCCGAAAGCATGATTGAATTGAATCGAGTTTTCCTGATATTGTTACAGCACGTTCGGTTGATGATGGTAACATTTCAGATGCAACTTGAACAGATGCACCAGTTGTCTGAAAATTTCGAAATGAAATCGTTTTTTCTTGTTGAAATATTTCAATTTGAAAACAAACTTCTCGAATTTCTTTGATTTTTGCACCGCCTTTACCAATGATCGAACCACATTGACTTGCTGGTACAACAAAACGTAATGTTATGGGAGGAATAGTTGTACATGTTTGTTTCAAATCCTAGAATTCAAATGCAAACAATCAATTGAAACAACTCGAATCGAAGAGAAAACAAACATCTTCAAATTTTTGACAGATCATTCCAAATGCTTTGCCCAAAGTTTCAATCGTTCCAACCATGGTTACAATACGTTCAGGTGTTGTTCCATCACTAATATTTATTCGAGCACCACTCTAAAACGAATAAATTGATAGGTAGTTAGTTAGTTGTCGTTTTCCTTCGTTGAAATTTGATTACATACTTCTTCTCGAATAGCTTTGATATTATCACCACGTTTGCCAATGATGCTGCCGACTTCCTGAATATGATCAAGAAGGAAATCATAAATCATCATTCGACACAAAACAATAGCTCCTACTTTGCCTTGCATAAGCAACCGAATAGTTAGAAATTGTTCAGGTTCATTTGCTGATTTATTATTATTCGCTTGTTGTTGTGTATGATTGACGACAGCTGATGAGTTAGCTGTATCCAATGAAACAATTGGTTGATGTGTTGCGTTATCCATCATCATGATTTTCGAGTTTGTTTATAACAGGGACAAATATCGTAGGTGAAAATCAAGGGCAGGTAGGTCGTGAAAATGTGTGTAAAAACGAAGGGAGAAGGGTACCTAGAATGAGAAAAAGAAAAATGATTATTGAATTCATTGACTGTATACTTAATGGTAATAAAGCTTTGTCTTCAATCTATTTCTCTCGAGTATGGATTTTGTTGGAATGAAGAGTCTTGATTTTCTTTTTTTTTATGTCGGTTACCCTTCTCTCTTTTCCGGATGGAATGGCGTCAGAAAAAAATCGAAGCGAGCTGTTGGCACTCATCATCAGTCGCTCCGTTTGCCTTTTCTAATAATTGCACTCTCCCTTTCTCTCTCTCTCTCTCTCTCTCGTTTCTTCTCTCGTTTTTCTTTTTTTTTCAATAGCGTTATATTTTTATTGAAAAACTCAAGAGGGAGAGGGAAAGAGCCATCAATATTTTACTATCGGTAATCATTCAGAGTTGTGTTTCTTCTTTTTTTCGTCTCCTCATTGTTACCTTAATAATTTATTATGATATGATCGGTGAACGATTAATTCTTCTTCTTCTTCTTTGCTCTATGTATAAAAACGATTTCTCTTCGTCTTTCCTATGTTTCTTATATTTAGCTTGTCTATCACCGAACTACTAGCACACAATTCTATTATCATTCTCTCAAGAACTCTTCGGCTGTCTTGACAATACCATTTATCGAGCAAATGAATGTGTATTGAAGAGAACATCGAGACGAAGACGAGAGAATGGCGAAGAAAAAAAAGCGAGAGAACAAAAAAGGAAATCTGTAATGGATTAGTTCTTTTCCTCTTATTTTGAGTCGTCCGTTTTCTGAAGAGATGTGCTCTTATACTCATGCAGCATGTGTTTAGTTGTCGACAACAATAAACAGATAATATGGTAAAATGCTTGTCTTAGAAAAAGAAATATCAAGTGACCAGATTTCAACACCATTCATTGAAGTAGAACGATGAAACAAAGGCCTACTTGTCAATAGTCAATACGTATATATATATATAGATATAAATAAATATACTCGTGCGTACAATCACTTAAGTAGTTAGTAAACAAAATCATCAACTTAAAAATCATGTGAAATATTCTTTTATATACGTAACTATGTCTTGTTAAATACCAAAGAAAATCTCATTTACTCTTTTAACTTAATTGATGCGAACATATATGTACGTATATCTAATTGTAAACTTAACCATATGTTCTTCAATGAGAAAACAATATTATTTTTGAGTTTATTCTTAAATGTCGAATAGTTGCAGTTGGACAATGCAAAGCTTGATCAAGATTAGTAGACATTTTTCTTTAAGGTAAATATATTTGATTAGAAAAGGATGTTTAGTGACCTCAATTAGTCAATTGCGTGACAAAAAAAACACGTGTATCGCTCGAAAAAAAAGAAAGAATTCATGTGCGTGATGTCAATTAGAGTGAACAAGAAATTCTTTTCCGTGCACGAAAAAGAAAATCCTCTATATCTATATTTAAAAATGAAAGAAAATCATTAGATAAAAACCAGGTTTTTCTTTTTTTCTTGACATAAATGAGAAATATTTTTTTAATGAATAACTAATCTTCAGACGTTCTTCTTTTTGACTTAAAAAGCATAAACTACAGTTCGAATAATTTATGTTATGTTGATAAAAAAAGAAATTCAGCTACATGTTGATGACAATCTGATTTTGTTAAACCTCTTTTACTTACGTTTCTTGTTCCCTTGGAATAGATACTTAACATCGGAATACAAATCTCAACGAAGTCTCTCTTCTCTCTTCAAATTATAAAGATAGTCTTCTTGTTCTTCGAGTTTCTTTTTTTATTTCATACTCATCATCTTTTCTGCTAGTCAGAATGTGTCGTGCAGTTGACACACACAGACACGATGTTATGAACGTCAAAAAAAACTCTCTATGGATACTAATCTCGCTATTTTTCTTTGCTCGTTCTCTCTCTCTCTCTCTCTCTCTCTCGTTTTTCCTTCTTTTTTGTCTGACGATCAAACAAGAAACGTTCGGAACTGTGGATGAGCAGTATCGCAGTAGCTTTTGCTGGCACATCTACAAATAGATGAATGATGATGAAGAAGAAGAAAGAAGAACGGGAGGATTGTCTTTTTTGCTAACTATTGTCGCATCGACATTACAACACTGAAATCAACGATGCTCAAACAATATAATGAGATTATATACGGCAAAAGAATGAATGTCTATTCTCGAAAATATAATAGAGTGATGTTGAATAGTTAACATACAGTTTCAACTAATCAATGTCTTCTAAACTAGTATTTAGTACGCATCCTTTATATATATAGAAGTCTATGTGCATATAGACAGGAAACAATCTTCGAGCAAACACTTTTTTTTAAAATGCAGTTTCCTGCATTATTTATGACGGATGATCGTACACCCACGCATCTCAACAACATAACCGAAATCCATAATTAAATTGAGTAGATGCTTAATATATCATCTCTTTTCTATTAATAGTTCGATCATAAAATGAATTGATTGTTTTTACCTGAATGAAATAAATATTTCGAAGATGAGAAAAAAACGAAGAAACTTTTAAATCGTTGTCAAAATCTGAAAAGAAGAAAAAACATGACTATTGGATTAGTATTGAATATATAAATGGAAGAAGAAGAAGAAGAAGAAAAAAAATCGATGGAAAAGAAAGAAGAGTCAATGAAGCAAATAGAGAACGAGGAGATGTGAACCGTTAATCAACATCTCATCTCTTTCGTCAACATCGTCTTCTCTTTCGCATCTTCATCAGCATTCTTATTTTGTGCTATTACCACCATCACCATCATTACGACTACAAGCACTATTCCAATCACCAATTTCTCTCTCTCTTTGTTGTTAGTACAAGCAAAAGGAATTATCGTGATACGATCACTATTGAAGAATACAAAGCCAAAGACGAGAACGACTTGCTCTAGTAGAACTAATTGATGTACATGTGTGGGTGTGTATGCGTATATATGTATGTCTGGACGCATATATTGCTTATATGTTTCGGCTTTAAATCTCATCTGAATACATCTTTCTTCTAGGAAAATGACAAAAACAGAGAAGACAATATTACATATCTCGATTTTTTTTGTCAGTTCGATTAAATATTCATCCAGATATTTTGTTTGTTTGCTTTTCTATGATATTTTGAAGTATTCATCTGCTTGCTTACTATGAACAATGTATGTCTTTATAAATATTTAAAATCAATGAAAATAAATAGATGTTATTCTCCATAGAATATTTAACTATGACAATGAATTTAAACAAAAGAGACAAATGAAAAAAAGAAAACGAAACTGTCAAGTTCACTTATTGTGATTGTCACAAACGAAGAAAAATGAAAAGACACGACGTAGATTAGAATGATACGTTTGGTCTGTTAAATGTGTAAGCGTCTATAAATAAACAATAATCTCAATCTTTCATAGATATATGATCGATGATGTCGATCGAATTAACACATGCTAACAGAGGGCGGACAGACGAACAGTCACAGAGAAATCAAACTTCGCTAGCTAACAAGGCAAATTTAACATTTCCATTCGATGATGAAAAGCAATCTTATACAGACATATTTTGTTGTCTTAACAAATATTTACAGATATAGAACATCTAGCTATATCATCATCAATTGATCTCATACTATATTGATGACCTTAGTATTGATATTCGACATATCTACTAGAGTAAAATACTTCTGTTTCATCAGGAAAAAAAGTGCATTCTTTCATACTTACGAAACGAATAAGTAACTGAAAAGGATGATAAATTGTCACTAAATCTTAATGAATCTGGGGAGTTATAAATATTTGTCGTTTAACAAAACAGTAAACTGTTTTTTCTTTCTTCAGTCTTTTCCCCCATTCTCTTTCTCTCTTGAGTACGCGTTTTTATTTTGTCTCGTGGTTCTTTCTCAGTATCTACTACAACGTGGATAGCTATTCGTATGAGATTTGTTTGTTATTGTCGGTTTTCATTGGTACTAATGCCTATTCAAAAGTATAGGCAATATGTGTAATAGTAATAGAAAAAAAAGAACAGAAAAAAACGAGCCAGAGAGAGAGTGAGAGGAAAAAGAAACTGAAGAAAATAGACTAGACATTAGTGTTCTGTTAATATGCTCTAGCACGATAGTAATGTGGAATTTCTTTGGTTTGCAGTCGCTTATATACTGTTTGAGAAAGCGATCATCTAGAAGAGACCGAAAAGAGAAAAAGCGTTGATCTAACAAAAGAAGAAAAACTAGTATAACACCAGTTTTGGTGACGCTTTTTTCTTTCTTTCCTTTTTTCCTACTAGCTATCTGTCTGTCACCATTAGTCTCATTATATTGTCATCTCGTTCTACTAGAGGAATAACGACAGATCATCTGGATGTACGTCTATTCTTTCATCTATCCATCTGCTTCTTCTTCTATGCATACATACACAGATGTATGTCTGCATGAAGAGGCCTTGCCTGAGTGGGTGGATAGATAAAACGACAATTTGACAGAATGAAATGCTCGTTGAAGCCCATCTTTCTTTTCTTCTTGTCGAGCTATCCATCCATCCACCCATCCATCTATCTATCTATCAATCTATTTTCTTGTGTACGATATTGAAATAATGAAGTAACTAAATAAATGCATTCTACTACCGAGTACTTCATATAAATAATGCACTTATATTTTAAACACTCCATGTGAAAGATCTGTTTTCTAATAAAACTATTTTATTCCATAGAAGAATCGTTTACTATTTAGTTGCATACTTGAAAAAAAAAGAATATATATATGTATGTATATATATACGTATATAAAGCAATCGGCGAATAATTAATAACTGTCAACGGACAGAAACTTTCAACAATCAAAAGAAGAAGAAAAAAAAATCTACGAACTCGATATCAATTTTTCTTGTTGAAATGCTATGTAGATTTATTTATCCAAATCTATCTATTTGTTTGAATGTTATGATTGTTTAGTCTTGGTTCGAGTATTGCTTTATGTATTTAATTGATTGAATCAATCGAGGGTGGTGATAGTTTGAGTTTTTCTATGTCATGTCATTTATCATTTTCGAATGGTAACGATTAGAACTAAGGCATATAACAATAAACGTCATTCCATCGATCACTGGTAAATAGGACAATAAAATTGATTCGACCTTGTTGTCTTTCACGTTAAATATCTCATAAATATTAGAACAAGAAAAATGAAATAGAGCTGTTTACTATTATAACAATGGTCTTACTATTTCAAAGATCAAAATGACCATGAAAATATCGCTCTCAGATAATGAATTATCTAATTATCGTTACAGTAGTTTCAATGAACCTTCTCAGTGATTATAAATGATCGAAAGATATAAACACTCGATATCAACAAAGTCAAGATAGTTCCGATGACGTTTATTATATACATAGAAAAGACTATTTCTCAAGCCTTCAGCATTGATTTATCGAGATTCTATTGAGTACACATAAAATAAACAATTTTGATTATTATGACTTTACTTTCACTGCTCAAAAAAAAACTTTGTACTGAATTACTCTTTCTGAAAAAATAACACTCATTGATCTATAAAATATTCTTATCTTCTAACTTACATTACTAGTACATACATATTCGATCCAATTGCCTACTCTACTGTAGTGAGTTGACACGTCGTTTATAAAAGAATAAATCAAAAGGTATCTTCTATGTGTGTGCGGGTATATATATGTACATATCTGTATATTAAATTAGCTTTCTAGATACCATTTATAGACTGTTGGTAGATAATGAAGTAATCAGTTAACCTTCGGGAACTTTATTTATTTTTCTTTAGAAAATGTATACGTCAACAGACGAAAAAAAAATTGTAGAAAGCTTTATATACAACGGAAAACTGTTCTAGTTCGAGTTAATTTATTTTCTTGTGTTTATATCATTTATTTAAGTCGTAAAAAAGGTCAAATCTATCACTATTAATGTTTTGTTGACATTACTATCATCGTAGATTCTAATCAATTTTGATCTTGATACATTCGTATCAACCTTTTTGAATGTTACTAACCGAAAAGAAATCCATAACACAAAATTGTTGACCTTTGTTTTCTTAGACGGGAAATTTTCATAAAACCCGGTCATAGTTGTCCTGAATTCAGAATATATGCGTTAGAATAATATTTATTTGTCTTTACAAGCAAATAATATACGCTTTGAGCATTGTTATGATTGAATTCTTGTTTCAGGGGTGCTATTAATCAAAGAATCGAGCTACCCACCTATCTATCAATTTTAAAAAGTCTTAAAATGAAATGTACGCTCATTAGTTATGTTCTTATCCTACGCAGAAAATCATTCAGTATAGTTCTATTTAATTCCTTTTTAATGATTATATTTAGTAGAATAACTTCATTAGACGATTCCGGATATCTTCGTATTCATTCTTTATTTTTCAACTATTTTGATTTAACCCCATCGGAATAGATTAAGTTTACTTGATTGAGACGGTAAACACATTTACATTCAAATCTTCAATGAACCATTAAGATCGTCTACTCTCTTTCTTTCAACTCCCATAATACAAGTTCTATATTAATTTTCACAAATATTTCCATATGTATTTGTTTGAAGTCTTACAATTGGTCTGTTTACTTTAATGAATCAATTGAGTGATTGATGAAAAAAAATGAAAAGTTAGTTAAGCTCAAATAAGATTTGACTAAAAGACTAATCATGTCTCCGACAGTTTATGTATATGGGATGGTTAATAAAGTATACTTAAATGTCCATTCCTCTCTTCGCTTTTTTTTGTCAAGGCAAATCCTTTTGCCTTTATTCATATTGAGCTTCTTGACTCGGAACCGAGCCGAATTAAATACAATAACAAACGAACACATAAACGAGAAATTAGTAGAAAAATGGACGGACAGAGAGAGAGAGAGAAGAAGAAGAAGAAAGAAGGGGGAGAGAAAGAGAAAAAGAATAAATACACTGACTACTTATATAAATGGAATAATGAACGGCAAAAGAAAAGAAAACGAGAAAATGCAAGATTGTAAGAGAAACTTGAGCATATACCAAACGAAATCAATCTAAGTCTATTGACAAAATGATCGTTTCAGTTAAACAATTGATGATTTATTGTATATATTACCATGCACTATATCAAACAAACACTCATTCGAAAAAAACAAGATCTTTGAATGAGTTTCCGAGAGATTCTTTGTCAATCGTAGTTTTTCTTTTATTTTCCTTCTAGATCATTGTATTAACATTTAAAAACCAACAACAAAAATGGTATCGAAACTCTTTCTCTTTTCCAGTGTAGCATTGGTGCTCCTTTTCAAATTTGCACATACAGGTAAAAACATCAGTTATTTGACGTATTTTTCTTTAAATCAACAAAAAAAAATCTTCGAAATATCAAGATGCAGCAGCATTGATTGGAGACAAATCATCGTTGGTTGATAGTAGTGCAAGTGATGAAAATGAAGCATCATTACGAGACAAAAAGGATACTGTTTTGGCAGGGCAAAATATCATTCCATCACCCCTTCGTCGTCATCATTTAAAATTTGGCGTCCTCGGAAAACGTTATTCATATGGTTATTTGGGCAAACGAAACGATGGTAGATAATGAGTCGATTAATTTTGAGAATGTCTTCATTTTTTTTTTCTTTTCAGTTCCAGAAGTCAATGATGATTTTGAAGATTTAATGAACTACATGCGAGAACGACGTGCTGGCCGACCACAATATGGTTTATTAGGTTAACAAAGTTTTCTCTATCGAAGAAAATTGTATAACAATATGTTCAAAATCAAAATACACATATATCAATTCCTTTTCAGTTCGAAATCTCTTTTTTTGTCATCATTAACACTAATATATATATACGTATATAAAATATCTTCAGAATCCATGATTTTGTCCTTATGAAACTCATAAATATTAAAACTATCGATTACGTATTTGTTGTTTAAAGAACATGTTCGATAATATTGATATAACTTCACTGACTCTCGAATAGTTCTTTACTCGTTTACGTTCAAAAGTAGATTTGTTTCTACGTTATTGCATGAAATATTCCAGTATGAACGTAATAAGTCGATTTACGAAAGGAAAACGGAAGAAGAATTTTAATGGATTTTATCAAAGAAGGAAAAGCGATTTGTTGTTTTGGAAAATCAAATGTGATCATCGTTCTAGAAGAAGAAAAAATCGAGATAGAAAACAATTTCCTTTTCTTTTCGAAAGCTGTGAGAGACTTTTCAACGAATAAATATTTATTTAAAACGTCTGTTTTCAAATAAGAATAGTACATGAAAAGCAACATAAGCAAATAAAAGTAAATAGTTAATTAATGATTTGTATTTCTGTTTATCTAGAAAAAAAATAGAAAAGAGAAGATTGAGCACACAGTTAATGTCAAAATTTACTTTATCGAGGGTCATCATTAGCTCGTCGATTTTCTCGGGAAAAGCTGCAACAGGATTTTTCATTTTATCCAATGTTTGATCATGTGTTCGTTTACCTTGAAAAACAAATCGAAACAATACGAAACCAATTTATGTTTTTCTACTTACCCATCCATTGTCGAATTTTTGTTCGAATAAATCGAATCATTTCGACTTCGTTCGGTTGTTTTAATTGTTCTTGTCGAATCGAATTAAAATTATCGACAATAATCGATACGAACATGCTACTCAAAAGGAATACGGCAAGAAAGACGAATAAAAATAAGCACAAGCCAGCTATGAATGGACTGATTTTTTTCAAATCTTCGATTGTCGAAAAATCTAATGTCACCATTTGAAAACATGTCGATGCTGTTTCGGACCATGTTGCATATTGTTGAATTTGAGTATGAAAAAGCAGATAGAAGAGAGATACGAAAGCCAAGAAAACAAATGACGACATCACGAAAAAGCCGACTAATTGTCGAGCTGATTTAGCCAAAGTTAAATGTAATAATGACATACGACGATTAAAACGAAGTAGACGAAGACTTCGAATGAGAAAACAAAAGTTAACTCAATGAAAATTCCTAAGATTCATTTTTTAGCTTACATTTTAATTGTGCCAAAAAAACAGCAAAAACCAAGCAAATATGTTAAGACACTATCAAGATAGGAGAAAAATTGCAAACTAACATTACGATCTATATTTCTCGATGCAGTTTTTAATCCATTCGACATCTTTCGTATTTCATTTTCTCGTAGGACATGTATGACAATGCCAAACCATGAACAAAATACAATTGCCCAATTCATATACGACCAAAAGTGTTTGATATATTTTCGACGTAATTCGAACATGGTTTTAACTTCCACGTACATGTAGTAAAAAATCATAATGATATAAATCAAACAATAGATTAAATCACTGCCGGTATATAAATGAACGAGTCTCAATGGTTGAAATGATGCTCGAACAACGAGTTCGTATGTTGTTGGCAATTGTTCGACGACTAGCGAACAGTAAACGAATAAATTCGAATCAGCACTGTATAAACCAAATGTAAGAAAAACTGCTCGTGTATAACGATCGATCCATCCATGTTTTCGAAGATAGTTGAATCCTGATTGAATTAAATGTTGACTTGGCCCTAAAATTGTATGAACATATCCTCCGGACATATAAGTTGCATGTTTTGTCGAATGAATCAACGATTGATCATCGTTTGACGTGTAACTGAAAGGAGCATTGTATTTCGTAGCAGCACTCGTATTGAGATTGGCGCCAAATGGTGTTTTAGCTTCATTGTACCATGTATACGGAAGGTTACAATCATCGATATCGATTTGATTGCGAAGAACTTTTCTCGGGCAAGAATCTAAAAGTAAATATTCGAAATAAAAATTTTGTTCTCTCCTATTTTCTTTTTCCTCTGACCATTTTTCACTCTTAATTGCCGCAATGCTGGATAACCAATAGGCACAATTGTTCTATTATCTACTTTTCTCCTTGCATAATTATTCGTACTTGGCGAAATGATTTGCAGATATCTCGGTGTAAATACTTCATTTAGCCAATGCCAATAATCATCGAACGATTTAATATTGTCAAAAACAAATGTGTTCTTTTTTTCTCGAACACGATATTTATATTCATAAATATAATCGACTTCGAGAAATTCATGTCGAAGATAGCGTACCATATGATGAGCATTATGTATATCACGATTAGCAAAACTAATTGCGTAGAGAACGCCAAGAAAGAGAAGAAGAAAGAATAATTCTCGAAGAATAAACCAAGCTTTGACTTCTTTCAAACGAATGTCATGAAGTTGTTTGAGAGCTTTACGTTCACGTTTAGCCCGATATGGATCGAGACGTGTCTTAGCTAAGATCGATTTCGGCTAAAAAAAACAAAACCTCGTTTTATATTCGAAAAGAAAAGAAATTTGTTTCGTTTTTTCTACGGGATATTTTTTATGTGGATCTTCACGTGAAACTGTAAAATCTTTGATTGGATCTTCTTCTTCAATGAAAGCTTCGACTTGAACTTGAGATTTTTTTCGGCAAACACACATGAATAAAACAGCCAACGAAAGAACTTTCAGCGGTTGTGTAAAAAGTACGGATGTACAAAAATTGATCAAGATCGAACCGAGCCATTTCTGAATCTCATCGTCGCCATATTGTGCACATCGAACAATAATAAATCCGATAGCCGTCGCGACAATGAGAAACGAAAGAACGTAGGCAAGAATTAGACACCACCAAGGCAAGAGAAATCTTTCGGATTTCGATGAATCTACTTTCGATTCAGATTGTTGTGCTCGAACGGCTTGAATAGCTTCGCCAACTGGAGAGATTTTTCGAGGTTGACGAGCTTTTGATCGACGAAATAATGCAACAAGGATTAAACTTGGCAGAAAGATGACGAGCTCACTAAAAATACTCATACTGATCTAAATAGTATTTTTTGAAAATTATGCATTTATTATATGATTTTTCCTTGAAACAAACTTGTTCTTTTGCTATACAAAATGGTCCAATAATAAGCCCATTTTGATTGAGTTCATCGCCTTCGAGATTTTGTTTTTGTTTGTAAAACATTAAATTCATAAGTAAACTCATGAAAAGTATGACAAAACAGCATGTACATCGTTGAATTCGGGTGAAACGATTTGCCGATGGTATATGATAGGCAAAAATCGAAAACCAAAGATGATTGTCGGCCATTGATCGATAGGCATTTTTCGATAGTAAATGTTTTAATTCACGTTTTTGTAATTCACCAGCTATGGGTACTGTTCGTTCAATCTAGAGAAAAATTTGATTATTTCGTTTGTTTGTTTTTATTTGAAACGATCGCTTTACTAATCCATCATCTTTTTCAACAGCGAACCATTTTTCACAAATGAAATAACTCGTTTCCATTGTTTGTAAATCTCGAACGAGAATATATTTCAAATACCATGACGCTTCTGAATCAAAACCAGAATTATCATGCCAAATGCGAAGATAATTCAATTGACCCAAGGGTCTAAAATTTATATATATATATATGATTTCAATAACAAAATGATTGTTTTCTCACCGTGGAACAGCCATAATAAATGAATCAGTACTACCGCGTTGAAATATCGGTCGTTCAGCAACTAACGAACGAACATTTGTTTCATCATCATCACCCGATAGAATTAAATGAACCTAAATATAATAAATCTTTGTTTTTTGTCTTTTTCTCGTCGTTAACAAACTTTTGATTTTGTTCCAGCATTTGCTCTCATTCCTGTGAAAACAACTAATTGATAAAGATATTTATCTCGTGCATTATTATCCATCATTGGAATGACCATTAACTACAATCGATCGTAATTAGTTTTTCAATAATAGAATTCGTTTTTTTTTCTTTTTCCTACCATCTGTGCATCGCGTTTGTCTTTGTAATACGAATAAGCCATTGTTACACCATACAATATCGCGAGAACAATCAGTGTGATATAAATTGTTTTCATATTGTCGAAATTGAGATCATCGACATTGATATCAAGTGGATCGGGTAGAACGATAAATCCACCGGCAAATGTTGTCAAATGTGTTGAATAACATTGAGTGAGATGTTCGTTTGTTTTCGAACCAATCTAAAGCAAAGTGAATTTCATTTTTGAATATTTTCTATTCACTGAAGGTCTTTTTTTTTGTTTTTACTAATAATCCATCTGATTGCCAATGATTTTTATTATCCAGATAATAACAGCCAGATGTATACATTCGTAGTGAATAATCCGATGTAAATCGAACAGGTGTATCGAGATCATCTTCTTGACATTGTTTCAATTCACGAATACCGAATATTGCCGATTGATGATGAGAAATTTGTTGATTATCAAGAAAATACGTGTATTTCTTGCCTTGTGAACATACGAGTTGTTTATCATCGAAGATCTCATTTTTGAGATCAGGTTTATCATCAAAACGAATAACGAATAAATAGGAAAGATTAGCATGTTCTGGCAGAAATTCAATATGTAATGAAATGCCATGATTTTGTTGATGAGTTAAATTGACGTGATAGTATTTAAATGGGAGATTAGTTGTTTTAAATGTTCGAACATTTTGTCGAGTCATTGACGGCATGAGTATTGGACTTTGACGTGGGATAAGAATTTCAAAAGGTTCTGTCGTATTTTGAATGTTGATTTCATCACCGAATTCATCATGTAAGGTTAAAGATACAATTGATGCTGATGGTACAGTGATTAACTAAAATACAATAGGATTGGCTTACTAAGACAACAACAAAAAAGAATATCGTTGAGATTACATTGATGGTAATTGTTTGATTGAGATTCAATTCAGGAAATCGAATTTCAGTGCCAATTGGTTGCGTCAAATGTTTACCGGTTAGATTGTTTGATGAAACTTTTTCAAGAGTAATATCCATCGATTGAGTTTTCAACTCCAACTTTTCGTTAATATTCAAATTTTGATTCAATTGACCGATGACATTTTCTTGATCGGTATGAAAATCACAGAAGTCTCTACTTTGATCGTGTGACGAAACCAAATCAAACATATTTCCGAAAACTTTATGTTGATCATTGTTAACGATCACTAATTTTGATTCAAAACAAAAAGAGAATACGAAACTCGAAATCTCAACTATCAAAACTTACATATCAATAGAACAATAGAAGAAACTGATAACATGCTAGTGAATTTCATCAAAAACTTTTGTTATCTGGTCGATAATTTACATAGAGATATTTTTTTCTTTGTTATTGAACAATCATGTATTAACAATTGAACGTGACAAAAAATATCTAATATTAAGTCATGTTGTCATGCACAGATTTGCGTCACACGATGTTTCATATCTAATTTAAAAAAAAATCGTTATTTGATGAGAATATATTTGCTTATTAAATATAGACAAAATAAAAAGAAGAAAATAACGCATGTATGGAAATTTCTGTTTATGAATTCGATTCAATATTTTGCATAGTTATTACTGCCAGTATTAGCTGATGAATACGCCGGTGGCTGTTCATAACTACCTATCGAAGATTTATTATTTGTTGGCGGACCATAATAACCAGTATTCGTAGGCTGACCGTACGGTCCATTCGGTGGATAGTACGGATATTGTTGTTGTGGCCATACTTGCCCTTGATTTTGCTTTTTACAGCACATTGCATAGACACTAAAGATTAAGCCAATAACAGTTGTAAGTCCTAAGACACCACCAATGACAATTCCGACGATATCTGCTGTACTTAACGATCCACTACTCGACGATGAAGACATTGTTTCTTATGAAAAATAATGTTGAATTCGTATTGAGATGATTCGAAGCACAGGCACGTTTGGATTTCAAATTGATTTTTTTTTAATGAAACCTTCAAGAGAATCGAATTGCATTGTGTATGGATTCATTTTTCGAAAAAAACAGAAAGAAAAAACATGATCTACCGTTCACTCCCATTGAAAACATCTGACATGTTGCCCCGAAATTTTTTTTTTGATTAATACAATAATCATGTCAGATAAATAAATAATCATGAATTTTCAAAAAATACGTGTCTATATTATCCGGATGTAAGCTGAGATTTGATAGAACGTGATGTTTTTTTGTAGACATACTAGATTTGTCAATATAATAGAATCAAAGTAAAATGAAAATAAATGTATATTTATATTTATATTTATTATTGATTTAAAATCCATTAAAAATATACAGGTAGAGATAGAGAGAGGAAGACATTGTCAATATTTCTCTAATCGAAAAAAATACTGTTTAAGTAAATAGAATTTCAAATGATGACAATAATTCCATCTATTATCTTTTATTCGAACGATCCTTTTTAATAATTTCTTCGTAAGATGGCGGCGGCGTTTCAATCATTTGATGAGATTCAACTTGAAATAGTTGTGTTGGTACTTGTGAATGTCCGTAGTTTTCCGCTCTTGGATATGGTTGTGCCCAAACTTGTGAATTCGTTTTTTTCTTACAACAAGTGAAATAAACGGCTATAACAATACAAATGAGAACTACTAATCCAATTAATGAACCAATAACAATGCCAGCTATTTTGCCAACACTATCCATGGAACTGAATGACGAACTATCACTGCTTGAACATCCGCCAGGAATTACACACATTGTTGGAATCATTTTTCTTGCAAATATCTGTGTTAAGAAAACGAAAAGAAAAACAGAAAGAATCAATAAAAAAACTATATATTTGATCAAAACTAATAATGACGACGCGTCTTATATGTATACGAATGAAACCTCCCATTTGAAATCAAGAAGAAAAATATAATGAAAAAAAAAGAAACATGACAACAATAAAAAAGTTCGTTGATTGTCATGAAAGATGAGAAGACGCTTATAAATAATCATTGTTTTTATTTGATTGAATAGTAATAACAATTAGAGAAGAAATACATATGTAAGAAAACTTGAGATCTATTGAAAATGATATTCTAACTAATAGTGCTCAATCCGTTGGCCTGTTGATACGATGGTGGATGCTCATTAGCAGACACTTGTGAATTTGTATCTGTTTGTTGGTTAACATCAATATTAGTCGATTGTTTCGACGGTGATCGAAAACGATGTCTAAATCTATTTCGAACATATGCCTTACAACATAACATATACATCATTAAAATAATCAATATAATAAATACAAAACAAGCTACTGAACCGACAATGAAACCGATGATATTATTTGCTGCTTTGACATTTTCAATGAAAAGTGTTTTACAAATTGTACCATTTTGATTACAAGATATTGCCATATTTGATTAGATAAAATGGTAAATGATCGATGTTTCTTTCATTTTGTCGAATCAAATCAAATAGAGAACATAATCATGACTGAATTGAATAAATTTACTTTTGCTTCTATTAGATATTTTATCATCAAATTGATCAAATGAAATCGAAAATATATAGAAAGAGAACGTGATGTACGAATCATCATAATTTTACTCGAACATCGTATAAAAAATGTTGAATTCTGATTTTTCTTTTCGATTTAAGTTATTTAAAAGCTTTTCAAATACTTATAATGTTTACTTTGAAAATAACTTGACAACAACTGGCGGAATGTATTATGTCTGTAAGTGTCTTTGATCGATTTGATTTTGCATTTGTTCAAGAAAGAAAAATAATGCGAAAATAACTATTATTTATAATTTAAAAAAAAAACGGAAATAATCAGTGAAAATATCAAGCAAACATAAGAAAATAAATATTTCGTAAAAAAAAATCATTGGTTTTTTTTTGTTTGATTAAGCACAGACACACAAAGTAAACCTTATTGTTATACTCTATTCGCTGCATGATTGTGGTAATTTGATGGCGGAGGATAAGGATAAGGTTGAGGTTGCATAATCATTCCTGGACTTGTTTGTTTCGGTTTTCGGCAACATATGCAATAGATACAAATAATAAAGCCAATACAGAGTGCCAAACCAATGACACTACCAACAACAATAGCGGCGATGATACCACCGCTCAAAGCAGTTACTGCTGTATTGTATGCGCTGGATGCTGACATTCGGTTAGAATACGCTGATTAGATGAAAGGAAAAAATGTTTTACTAGACTGATGAATTAAAACACTACGACCGGCCGCTTTATATACGCGAAAATTTATAGGGATTCAATAGAATATAATTTGTGACGTAAAATCTCACATAGAAACAGATTTTGTTGTTCTATTGACGTATGCAGCCGCTTTTTTTTATGTAAAAATACTTGAAGATGTTTCTTTGTCCTCAAATAAGAGACTGAGACGATATAATTTCAAAAACGTCTCCTTTCTATTCATACTGAATGATTGTACCAAACGACAAGGTTTTAAAATATTGGTTACCATGTTATTTTTCTGTTTTAGCAACTACTTGACAGTCTAAGCTGCGTCTTTTTTTATTTTTCAAAAATCTAATTGAAAAATCTATATGAATGCAAAAGATTCTGGTCGTCTATCACAGGTGATTATCACAAAAAGAAAAATAATAGAGCGAAAAGAAACGGCCAGGTAAAAAAAAACAGTTTATAATTGTCGAAGGAAATTTTCATCGATATGAACAATCTTCGTTGTTGTACCGTAAGTATTCGTTGTTGAACATTGATACTTACCGGAATCAACTTCGAAATCAAAATCTGGGATGATTAATATCGATGCTGTCTTATTCATTGCAAGATCGTAGGTAATTTTTTCTCGAGGAATTTGATCGTTGAATGTCCATTGATGATACTGATTTAGTATATCTGTAAAGATTTTCGACATTCATTCGACGAATGATTCATCAATCTAAACAATGTTACCTGTGTTACAAATAAGTTTCAGTTCACCTTGAGAATTCAATTGTGTTGTGTCAATGTCGATACTCATTGTTGGTTTTCGATCATTCTTTTCATGAATATTTACATACGTATTGAATATTAATGTACGTAGAATTTCGTTATTTTGTTTCGATTTTATTATACATTTGTATTGATTATGATTTTCTAATTTAAAGGGACGAAATTCGAGCTGTGAGCCATGAACAAAAAATTGATTGTCTACTGTTGGCACATTCAACCAACTAACTTTTCCTTCTAAAACATCTAAACTCAAACAAGAAAATGTTTTCATTGAATCTACGAATCGATTATCTACCTCGTCCATCATGACAAACTAATGTAATATTATCTCCAACGTATTTTCCTTGTTGAATTTCAATGAATGAGATGTTATGCTTTTGAATTGTTGGTTTTCTCTGATTGGCTAAGTCAAATAATTGAGACGATAAACGAAGTATTTTTTGTGCACGTGAATTTCGACAATAATAATAATCGAAATGTTTTGACGAGAATTTTGCTATTGATAAATAGGAATCTTGAATTTGTATGCCTGGTTTTAATTTCGTGTACCATTGAACTGGTGTTCCATCGGAAGACGAACAATTAATAAGTAATCGTCCGCCAAGTTTTAATTGATTAATTGAAGAGAGAAATTCAATGTGAAGATCCGATGTTTGATCGAGAGGAAATCGTTGAGATTGAAGATCCGATGATTTCAAATAGAAATTCATTGATGAGATTTGAGTTTGATACGAAGATGTGCATTGATATTGACCGAAATTATGTCGATTAAGTCGATGAAAATAGAGAAATGAATGAGAAAAATTGCCTTGAATTTGATTTCCACGTTTTTTAAGCCAGAATTTCGATGTATAAGGATCTAAAACAACATTTTTTGGAGGAGGAGGGAGTTCTTATTTTATGGATCAATTTTCCTACCAGAAGATATACATTCAATTAACAACCGTCCACCTAGATAATAGTCTTTTCGAGATGAATAGATTTGATACGAAGCTGTCGTTTTGACATTCTTCAACAAATCATTCGGCATGAAATCAATCGATTGTGTCAGACGTTTTTTCTCGTATAGAATTGAACATGTATATGTTCCTAAATTCGTTCGATTAAAATTCGAAATTATCAAACGACCATCATCGGTCACGTGTGCATTTATAGGTAATAAACCCGATTGAAATGACCACGAAGCTTTGTTGAAAAGAAATCCATCGATATAACAATGAACTTCGACTTGTCGTCCGAGTTTAACTTCATGTAAAGGCGTTACTAATTGAACATGAATTTCCGGTATTTTAACTAAATGAAAGATTTTGATTGAGTTCAATAAGAGCAAACGAAAAAAAAACTAACTCAATCTATCATCGATCGTACTTTTTCGTTGATTATGTCTTAAACTTCGTTCCATTTCATTAATAGATACTTTCGCAATTAATTCACTTTCAGAAAAACGTTCGATACGAATCATTTTTCGAAAGACTTTACCATCGGTAGTTTTAGCATGACAAATAAAACGTCGATTAATATCTTCTACTCGAACATTAACTAAATATGGATTATCATATTTTCGACGATGATTTATTGTTGACCACCAAATTTCATTCGATTCTGGATATTGACAATTCAAATTAATGACACTATCGATTGGAAAGACATTATTTGGTTCGATATCGATAGTGAAACCATCAACAATCGGTGGAACGACTTCAAGTGTAATACTTTCTGATGTCGAACCATATTCATTTGTAGCATGACATGTATACGTTCCACTATGTTCGTATTCGAGAGGTGTATTCAATGGGAAAAGTGTATGACTCTTCGAGATTACTGAATCATCCTGAAAATGTACAGAATCTGTACGACTCCATGAGATATCCAATGCAGTAGTTGGATTTTGATTCAAACATTCGATCATTTGAGTAGAATGAAGTGCAATTTGTAGATTACCATCGACCGATCGAGGTGTAATAACAATCGATGGAGGTGAATTTCTTTCAGTCAATTCAAGTGTTATTATTTCTTCTTCGAATGCAACACGATTCTGTCCACGACAAACATATTCTCCAATATCAGATTCCGATATGGAATCAAATTCTAATATACCATTAGAATGTTGATTCGATACAGACAATAATATTATCTCCTTTCTAAATCAATATTTCAAAAATAGAATTCAACATCTGCACGATCAATCAGAGAAGTGACAAGACGAAGAAGAAAAAGAGCAAACGATGCAATTCTACACACCTAAACCAGCTGATAATTGTTGAATCAGTTTCATATGGATCGAAACATCTTATACGCAAATTGTCTCCTTTTGATACGCGGATATGTGATGCTGGTTCAATTAATAATTTCGGTTTACGAAGAATAGCTAAATGAACCGATAAAATAGCTCGATATTTTATGTGTACATGTAAATACAAACTACTTGTTCTATTCTAATGCAATGTCTAAATCTATCTATCAATCAATCTATCTCTATTTGGATTATACTACATATGCAATGTGTTTAATTTTAGATAGATCTTGTTTATAAAGTTAGTCCAAAAAAACAGATACAAACAATAACAGTAGTAGTCATATTAGTAGCAAATAATATTATTAGCAAATGAGCAAGAGAGAAAACACCGTTGGGCAATTGTAGCATAAAAAGACAAAAAGAACGAATTTCAATGAAAGGAAAATGAGAGAAAGAGAGAGAGAGAGAGAGAGAGAGAATAGATTGACACTGTGTTACAGTTACAAACACAAATAATTATAATAGTAGTAGTATTAATAATAATTAAAAAGAAGAGGATAATTGAATATGCACACAAACTGATATATAAAAAAGGAGGAGAAAAAAAGATGAATCTAACTAATCTAAAACACGTTGATCAAATTGAGAATAAACTACAAAGCCAAAGAAAGAGAGAATAGTTTATTGAAATTGAGCATGAAATAATAAAAACCTAGTTTTACGAAAATAGAATACCAAATCAAATCAAACGACAAATAAAGAAAAAAAAAGAGAGAAAAAGAAAAATGTAAAGAATAAGTTGTTGTTCAGTTGATATTGACTAGTGTGGATTAATAGTCACACAAGTATATATCTATCTACGAGCGTCGTTTCTTTTTCTTCTTACTCGACTCATCTCCTCCACGAATATTGACCGGTGCATACGCGTAGACTGGTTGAGCGTTGCCAGGAACATCGACTTGACATTGCAAGTACATTTGTTCAGCGGGTGAGTCATGTGTTGGACTTATGATGACATTGTTTCCTTCTTGCTGCAAAAAAATAAAAACAAACACATGTAAATATTCAATTCTCATTTTTAGTTTTAGTTTTTCTTCTCTACATACACGAATATAGTCTGGAAGACTGGTATCATGAGCGTATTTGCCCCATTTAACTGTATATTGTTGTGTACCTTTGACAACGCATGCAATAGTAGCTGTTTGACCTTGAGCAACAGTGGCTTCGCTAGGTTCAGCTGAAACTTCGACATAGGCACCTTGTTGACCATATTCCTGACCGCCTTGTTGACCATATTCCTGACCGCCTTGTTGACCATATTCCTGACCGCCTTGTTGACCATATTCCTGACCGCCTTGTTGACCGTATCCATGAGCACCACTTTGTCCGAAAGCAAGATCGAAGCTGCTTGTTTGTGTTCCAACTTCAGGTGCTCGTGGGAAGTTAACTTCACATCTGAACGAAGAACCATTTAATCAGTTTTTTGTTCTATTCTATTTGAAAAATTCTCTTACTGATAACGTCCAGCATCGGCATCTTGAGCATTACGAACGATCAAAACACCATCTGGGTGAACTTCGACATCTATTATAAGCAAAGGTCGATTTGTTTTTTCTTTCTCATAAAAGAACGAGAAAATAAATGTTTACTGTGAGCTAATGGTTGACCATCTTTGGTATATGTATATTCGTATGGTCGTTGAATACTTCCATGAACGGCACATTGTAATTGAATGTCTTGTCCAACTTGAAGATTGTGTGCATCAACTGGTTGAAAACGAACTTCAAAATAGCTACGTGAACCACCTTGACCATGACCACCTAGAGAGAGAGAGATCATTTCAATTAAAGTTCTATTTGCGATTTCAATATTTAACAATAAATGAAAACAAAAAACAAACACACACACGAGTGAGTACGGCGGATGC
>Ga0209930_1000294_pt1 | contig 145085 bp, 164 predicted proteins | sample ThiBiot_500_biof_2_FD_183948 | JGI IMG/M metagenome (GOLD analysis project Ga0209930, IMG submission 183948) | Wastewater bioreactor microbial communities from Cape Town, South Africa - Thiocy_cont_500_biof (SPAdes) | ecosystem: Engineered > Bioreactor > Thiocyanate-remediating >...
TTTAATTCATAGGTTATTTGAGCGACAAACGATTGATCCAAAGGTGTTTCTAGTTTTGTAGCATCGCCTAGTTTACCACCGAAATTCTTCTCACAAAAAGCAATTGCTCTACAAATAAAATAACATGTTCGTGTCAAGTCCGAAAAAAAGAAAATATGTGTACCGATTAACAAAATTGCCAAGATTATTCAATAATTCGGAGTTATTTTTTGACATTAAATCAGCCCATGAAAAAACACTATCCTACAAAAATAAAAACGATCAAATAGATGGGAAGAAATTCAATGGTTGATTTACTTGAGTTTCTGGTCGAACATATAAAAGATAAAATCTCCAAATATCCGAGTCAATTTGCGTATCTTGAGCATGATCACCAAATACACCAATACCTCGACTTTTCGAAAATTTCGCATCTTCATAATTCAAATAGTCAATGCCGGAGAGATGATTAACGGCCGTATAACCATCTTCAGTACCCAAAAGACAAGCAGGAAAGATGACTGAATGAAATGGTACATTATCTTTGGCCATAAATTGAAATAATTCAACCTAAAAATCGAAATTATGAACGATAAACAGTTTTTTTTTCTTTTATTACTTTGTCCGGTTGTTTCCACCATTGTTCCCAATCTTCAGTATAATTAGCAGTTATCGATAGATAACCAATAGGAGCATCAAACCAAACATAGAAAACCTTTAAAGAAAAACTTATTTATACGTACAGTTTCAATTAAAGTTTTTTGTTACTTTGTCCGTATAACCTTCTAAAGGTACAGGTGTTCCCCATTTCAAATCTCGAGTAATACATCGTGGTTTCAATCCTTCATTCAACCATGCCTTAGTTATTGTACTAGCTGTATTCGTCCAATGGCCTGTACTATTCGATTTGTCGAACCATGTTTGAACAGTTGGCGACAATTTTGGCAGATCAAGAAAGAGATGATTTGATGTTTTGATTTGTGGTGTATCGCGACAAACTTGACATTTTGGATCGATTAATTCAACAGCATTGATCAATTTGCCACATTTATCGCATTGATCACCACGTGCATCATTGAATTGACAGTTTTTATCAGGACATGTACCAGCTACATATCGATCGGCTAAGAAACGTTGACATTTAGCACAATATAATTGTTCAACTGTATCCTTGAAAACTAAATCTCGTTTGTATAATTTCCAGAAAATATCTTGACTGATTTCGGTTTGTTTCTCGGTTGATGTACGTCCGAAATAATCGAAATCTAATTGAAACCATTCGTAGATCTTCGTATGTAATTTATAATATTTATCGCAGATTTCTCGTGGTGTACATTTTTCTTCCAAAGCTTTCGTTTCAGTTGCTGTACCATACTCATCCGTACCACAAATACATAATGTATTGTAATTTCTCAATCGACAATATCGACCAAAAACATCAGCACTTAATAAAGAACCGATTAAATTGCCGAGATGAGGAACATTGTTGACATAAGGCAAAGCACTTGTGATTAATACATTACGTGCATTATCTTTAGGTTTGAGTTTTTCATCGGTTCGTTTATTTAATGTGACGGGAGTTTGTGTCCATTGACCTAAAGCTTTCTCGATTTCTTCAGGTGGTCGATTGAAATCGAGTTCTTCAGGTGGTGCCTCTACAACAGCTGCTGCCGCTGCTTGTTGAGCTTTTTGAGGTTTTTGTTGTTGTTTAGGTTTGTCTTTTTTCGGCTTTGCCGCTTTTGTCGTTTCTTCGACTTTTAAATTTTGCAAATTAAGTTCGTCCGTAGGATTCGAAGTTGCCATGATGATCTAAAAGTAGTAATAATAATAATAATCTTTATTTCGTATTTTTTTAAATATATATTCTATTGGATATCTGACGCAATGAAACATGAGTCATTGAAATGAGGTATTTCTATTTTTTTTTCTTTTCTTCCTTTCTATTTAGAGTCTTACATCTGATCGTTACCACAGAGAACAAAAAAGAAAGTTAACAACACATTATATTAATAAATGAAACGAAACAGTGAATTGTAGAGAGTAACTGACTGTTTTAAGAGACTTTACAATTGAGCATCGGTTACGAAAGTGAACCGATTAGGAAAGAGACACACACAAAAAAAACACACACACGCAGTTAGATATTATTGCATCATTTGATGACTAATGTACAAAAAAGAATATCAGACATAAAAGAACGGAAAAAAGAGATTTAATCTATAAAAACAAAGAAAAGAAAATTAACTAAATTCAATTGAAACAATGGATAACATACGTTCTTGTATTGATTGCATAAATGGCGATGAATCTAATCGATGCATTGTTGTCATAAATGATTCTTGTCTTGGTGGAATGCTCATTCGTTTGCTTGTATCGAATGTATTCGACCATTCGTCTTGAAGATTTTGTATGGGACTATTGGTTTTCTTCAAGAAACTTTTATTCGGTTCGGGACTAAAGGAAAATGCTCGACTAAGGCGTTTGTTCGCTTTATGTAGACCTCTGAAAATAGATTTCAGTTCAAATTTTTACATTAAACAGAATCAATCGAACCGTTTTAATGCTAGACCAAGAAGGTTTAAACTACTTGTCGAACGTGAACTCGAATCGAACTCAGAATAGTCCAATGATGTTTGAGAACAATACATCTGTTGATTATCGATTGTTTGAATCAATGATGACTAAACAAATTCCGAACAATAAATAAAAATTGAATTATCGATTAAATTTACTGTATCGAGCAAACATCGATCGTCAGATATAGCTTTTGCTAAATGATAGAGTACATCGGTTTTCGTATTTCCAGTTCGAGTACAACTACTCGATAGAGTCGATATCGAAGATAGTGATGACATGGAATCTGTGAACGTTGATTTCGTTGTATTTGTACTTGAATTATTATTCGGGTGAATAATTCGAAAAATTAATTGATGAGTTTGACCATCAATCGAAGAATAGATTAGACCGAATTGTTCGGCATCTTGAAACAAAAAAGTTTCGATTTTTCTTTTTGTTCTCTCGAAAAAAAACACGATCTACCATCAAGAGATAATGAAGAGGAATTGATATCGACTAAACTTCGAATATCACTCAATGGAATCAACGCCACGTGTTTGTACGATTTCGAACCTTTCATTCCTGAACTTTTCCAGATATTAACTCGTAATTTTGTGATCTAAATTCAAAATATTTCAACAGATTCTCGATTTTTTGTCATTCGAAAGATATTTACTTCCAAACAATCGGAGAACAAAAATAAAGTCAAATGTGTTCTCGTTGTTGTTAGTTCTTGAGATAGTTCAATAACTTGAAATTTTTCAATAAAATCTCTATGTGCTGCTAATAGCTCCGGCTATTCAAATAAAACAAAACAAAATTTATTGATTGTTTTGCTGTTTATGATGGCTCTTACAGGACAATTATCGATACTATTGACGAGATTAAATAAAGACAAATGTTTTTCTGTTTTGCCTCGTTCTTCATTCAGTTTCTTGGCAATTTCACGTAATTTATCTAGTGAATCGATTAATAATTGATAGTCCAATTGTGTACGAGATGTATATTTAAGTAAACGTTCGAGAAGTAAGAGAATACTTGGCAAACGTTGAATAGGTCGAATCATAAGATCAGCTAGATGCTGTTTGCCAAGTTCGGATTTATGTTCACAAATCTTATTTAACAAAGAAAAAACGAAGAAGAAAATGATCGAATTATAATTCAACAATCAACTGTACTTTTAAATAAGCATAGAATCGAGAATTCGTCTTTTCTAATGTATGAATAGCTTCGATAGTTTTATCGTAGAATTTTGTATACGGTTGATAAACACGTAAGAGTTCGACTGACTAGAAGACAGAGAGGGATAAATATTTTAAACTGATGAAAAAAAAGAGAGTGTGTCTAGTACATTGGCTAAGAACACTGAACCGATATACTTTCAACTTTAGTTAGAATAGGACCATTTCGACGATCATCTTTTTCCATTTCAGTTTTGAAAATCTAAACAAATAAAACAAATCAATTGAAATCAAATAGAAAAACAAACACGATTTACTCGAATTATATTCGATAACATCGTTACATAATTTCGTTCAGTTTCTCTTAATTCCATTCCAATTAAATATTTATTATCTTTTTTAATTGTTACAGGTTTATCTTGAAGACTCTCGTCATCATTTTCATTCGTACTATTATTGAATCGTTTCGAGTTCGGTGTATGTTCGATTTGTTCTTGAATTGATGAATGTTTATGACGACGTTTACGTTTAACAGTCGTATTCAACGATGTATCCATCAATGGACTATCACCATGAGTCGATGGTGACATTAAAAGTACTGATGAATCAGGCGTTGTTGCTACTGTTTGATTGACAACATACATCGATTCATCGGCTTTACCCATCAGACATAAACATTCCCAAAACCACTAGAAGACAAACAAACGAATACAATCTTCGTCACAATTCGAGAGATTCGATTGTACGTACTTGAACGTGAACTATGTACTGCCGATGTTTACGTGTATAGTTTGCGATGACTGTGTTTGCATCGGAAAGAACAATATGTGTAGCGTCAGTTATTTCTTTTGTGATAAAACCCCCATTTTCAAGTGTTAGACTATGCAGATGTTGTATTTCATGTTCTTGATTAAAACCATAAAAGAATAAATTTAAATTATGCAATGGTTTAGCACGATGCGTTCGAATCAAATCAGAATCAAAGGGATTGAATTGTCGATTATCTCGTTCATGCCAACAACGTAAAAGCCAATCTTCTGTTAAAATTTCACTTCGTTCCATATTAAATGCCGTCTTAAAAACAAAGTTTATTTCAAAGGAAAAAATCAAATTCTATTATTTACGAGATATTTTTCTCCAATATTTGCATGAGAAATAACATGAGTCACTTGATCACTATAATCCTTTCGAACTGAACCGCCGAGATAATGAACAAAATCACTAAATTCCGTCTGAAAAAAAGCAAGATTATAGATCTTTTTTTTGATTTTTCGAACTAACATGTGTATCTCGTCGTATGCCGACGAAACAGATCACTGCAGAAGATAAGTGTTGACAATACAACGGTCGATTTCTTCTTGGTACAGGAATGTCCTATGAAAAATAAACTAAAATTTGCGTTTTTCTTTTCAAGAGAGAATGAATACAATTTCTTTTTCTGCACACGATAAAACTAATTCCGAACTAATCGTATAGATATCTTCGTTGTCTTTTAAATATTGAAATAAACAATCATCAAATGAATCGACAACATAGATGCGTAGTTGTCGTTGTGAAAGTAAAGTTTTAGTTTCATTTATCGATCGAATTGCTTGTCGTTCATCAGTTAAACATTCGTAGACATAACGATCTTCAAGTGAAGATAATAAACGTTCATTTTTACAAGCCGAACCGATGATACAAAAGGTAATCGCTAGAAACAAAAACACACATTCGAAAAAAAAAACAATATTTTCTCCTCTCTCGCTCACTCCAATCTGTAGCATTGGTTGGTGAAGTATTTTCATTTGGTTTTTTCGTTTTATTTCGTCGTTGAGCTTGAGTTTTACTAGTCGATGATGATATAGGAGAAATATTTTCTGTGATCATTTTTCTGTGAATACAAGAACTGGATACACACGTTTCGTTTTTCTTTTTATTCGTTATTGGTGGAATGCATTAGTAAGAAAGAAATGAAAAACTCGACTATATATAGACATAGAGATCGATATAGAGGACACTAGTGTTTGGCTTTTTTTTTATTGTAATATAAAAAAACAATAACAAAATATTCGAAAACAAAACGTTTATCCGTATGCATTTGCTTTGTGTTTGGGAAGGAATTGAAAATCCGATGTAACTTTGCCGAGTAAAAGTTCGGTTAATTTCACCCAGTCGGAACATAATTTCGACGACATTAATGTTTCTAAAACGAGAGAAAAATGATGAAATGTATTTTCGTTCGTTATTTTTCTTTTACCAAGATCATTTCGTCCGAAGAAATACGGTGGTCGTTCATTAATTCGATGAGGTAAACGTTCGAGTAGACCGACAGGTATATACCGATAGAGAAATGAAATCCATTCCAATAAAAATCGTCGTGTTTTCTCGACACCGGCATGATCCGAACCCCAATGTTCGAGACCATAATTCGTGTAACGTTTCAACATTTCGAAACGTTCATGCGACGAAATGTCCCACGTTCGTTGTTCGACAATTTCAGTGAATAACCACGGTTTAATCAATGCACCTCGTGCAATCATACAACCACTGACTTTGGTTTCGTTTAAATGTTGATAATAATCTTCGAATGAATAGATATCTCCGACGCCATACAACGGAATCGGATCGGCTAGTTGTGCACATTGATCAACGTAATTCCAGTCGGCATTTTTCGAATAACGCATTTCTTTCGATCGACCATGAAGTGTGAATAAGTCGACGACATGATTTTCGTCTTGAGGAGATTTCCATGATTTAGCTAACGAGATAATTTCATGAGCATTGTTTTCGTTTGTCAGAATGCCAGTTCGTAGTTTAATCGTAATCGGACGTGTCGAAATCGCCGAAACCGATCGACAGATACGTTCGAAATCGATTGTTCGTCGTGTGAGAGCACAACCAGCACCTTTCTTATAAACTAAATCGATCGGACATGCACAATTGAGATCAACAAAATCATAATCGAAATTCTCTTCCAATAGTTGAACAGTTCGTGTCATTGTATCGACAAATGAACCGCATAATTGTACGCCGAATATGGTTTCCGATGGATGTCGACGTAACAATGCAAATTCAGACATTTGTCCTTGAAGTAACGATGTTGTCATCGCCATTTCACCGCAGGTTATCTCGCAACCGTATTCTTTGCAAATACGACGAAATGGTAGATTGCCAACGGTGGTCAATGGAGCGAGATAGAGTCGACGATTGAAATCAATTCGAACTTTTTCTCGTGGTTTCAAACGAATCATATCGGCATCGGTTATGGTGCCAAGTGTTCGATATGGAACGGGACGTGATGGTCCTTGTTCATCGGCATCGTTACCATTGAGTTCGGTGGTTGATGTCGCTGGATTCTATGAAAAAAGATAACGAATGAATGTAGAATCTTATCAATGAATTTCATCATTCTTATCGAATTTTTACTGATGACAAGTCAAGTTTCTTTAGGTAAAATTCGAAATAGTTCGAATGATATTTATCGTTTATTTACTCATCTCAAATATCTTCTAATCAATCCATTGAAAATCACCAATATTGACTCGCCAACATCGATTTTCAATGAATTATCAGTTATTTGCGAAGATCATCGTTCGAAAACGATCGATATTTTCGAAATTCTTCTAACTAATTATCTTCTTCTATTCGATACCGATGAATTTCATCAGATTATTGTTGATGAATATTCCTTAGCTAATAATCAATTTCTTGGTTCATTTTTTCATTTAATGAGCGATCAAGATCAACAACAATCGTCGTCGATTTTCTATCGTCTACTCGATCAAATTCATTCGTCGAAACGTATTCTTCAATTTCTTCAAAATGAATTCAATGATATTCCATGTCGAATTCTTCTTCTCATCATTTTCAATATTCTTCTTACAATTGAACATTTTTCAATTTTAAAATTAAAAAAATACGAAACAACATTCTTCTCATCGCTCATCGTTTTTCTTAACAAAGAATTTCAACAAAACAAATCAACTGATAACAATGATTTAACTAATAAAATTCTTTTATTTCTTCATAAAATTACTGAAGATTTATCAACTATTCCTATTCTCATTAATATCAATTGTCCTCAATCGTGTTTACAATGGCTTGAATATCCCTATCTTAAAAATGAAGAATATCAACAGATTCTTCACATTCTATGCAATACAGCAAGACGAGAAGAAGGAATTGTTCTTCTTCGAAATCTAAATTATAACGAATCTGTACTCAAATTCAATCGACAAATTTTAAATAAACGTTTAGATTATTTAATCGACGGTACATTGACTAAACAAATGACATTCGATATAACTATTCTGAACTTATTAGTAACAAATACAAGTGATTTAGACGATGAAATAGCTGCGAATTTCATACGAGAATCGTTATTTCCGATCATTGATGAGAATTTTTTATTTATTCTCATGAAATTATTTACTAATGATAGAATTATCAATGATATTCTCTCGACATATTCAGTTTCGGATTTATTTTCAATGATTTCAAAAGTCAATTCGAATGAATTAAAAGCAAATATTCTTTGGAGTACTTCATTTCAAAAACTACATCAAATGAATGTGATCGAACATATGAAAACGATAAATTCAATCGAACGAGATCATTCAACATATCGATCTCGAGAAACTTTCTCAGCACGACGAGCTCTCGATGGTATACGCGAGAATTTATTCCCTTCGAAACTAGTTACATCGCCGATTCCAACGAAAAATACATTGGTTATCAGTCATTCGCATTTCGATTATGAATCCTATCGAAAATTCTATGATATTCTTTCGAAAACTTATCAAATATCGGTATCAAACGAAATCGAAAATTGGAAACAGCTAGCTAACAATCTCGAACAAGCAAATGTCGTTGTATTTCTTCTATCGAAAGAATTCTTAGTCGATAAATCATGTCGACAAGAATTTATCTATTCAATCGATGTTCTTAAAAAACCTTGTCTTGGCATTTATCTCGATCGAGAATATCAGATCAGTGGTTGGCTTGTTGAACATGCTGAACGTTTGAAAATAATCTATTCCGATGAAATCGAAAATCTATTCGATTATCTTCGAGAATATTTTCCACGTGACGATGATAAATCAGATATTAAACGATGGTTTATCGATCAACATCTTCTCATTGAACTCTACGAATTCTATCAATTTCAAAATCGTCAAGAATTAATTCTCTATGGTAGAGCTATTTCATCCCATCCGTGGACGCAAGAATATCAACGAATACGTTCGAGATTCGAACGAAAATTTGCTCAAGAAAATCGAACTCTCTCGGCACATGAATTTTCGAAATTTGTTACGGCTTTAGGACGTCTTACTTCGTCTTGATTGACTTTCAAATTCGAATAATAAATATCGACCAGCGATCGATCTTGTTCGTCGAGTTGTTTGATTTCTTCATCGGGTTGATTTCGTTTAGCGACATTTGCTTTTGTTATTTGTTTGTTAGCAATTTTAACTAAACGATCGGAAATTGTGTAATTGTATTTTTTTCGTCGAAGAAAATGTTTTAACAATGCCGGATATTTATTTATCGATTCAACATAGATTTGTTTGCCATATTTTTGAATGAAATTTTCGCCTGTTATCGAATCGATATGTGTCTGACCGTACCGGCAGAGAATGCCGAAGAAACATTGACCATATGTGTCGAACATGTAACATCGAGGACCGATATCAATCGATCGTTGATGAAGATATGCTTTGAGATCATGAGAATGTTTACAATTCGATCCATACGGACATTTATCGAGTTCACCACGAACAGTAAAAAAACATAGATGATGATCATTGTTGTTGCCTGTTGATGAACGTGCATTCATTTCGAGATGTTTTTTATTTTGACCCTAAATTCAATTGAATATATTGACGTATAATACCTAACGAATGATTGAATTATTACTTTAAATTTCTTTTTTTTCGGTTCTTCTGAATTCTCTGTTTCGTTAGTGAGCTTTTTCTTATCAGTTTCATTTAAATGTTCGACACTGTATCGAATTTCATGATCGAAATCAATGAATTCTAATTTAATTTGTGCCATGCCCGGTTGATTTTTCCAATTGTCATATTTACTCAATTGTTCGTCTGTCAATTTCGAACGATCAGTTTTTCTATCGAGATTTTGTTGACTTAAAACTAATGCTTCATCAGTATTAGTCGTAGTAGTAGTAGTTGTAGTTGTCTCCTCATTGAGTAAACTCATATCTGAAAGAAAGAGTTTATTGCGGTTCTTTTCTTATGCGTTTTTTTTTCGTGTTAAAACAACAATAAATGATCTTTTTAAGCTTTAAAAAAGAGTTTATATTCGGACGTTTCGGCAATTTGTGTGTATTCAGCTGATTGACTGTCGATACGTTCGATCTTATCGATATTTGCCAATGGTTGAATGAGATCGAGATATTGTTGAAAAAGTTCGTATTTTGTCGATAGAATATAGAGATTATCTTTGTTTTTCGAAACAATCTTTTGTGCAGCTCGATACGAACGAATTGATTTGATGGCATCGTAGATAAAATCAACGTTTTTTTCAATTGATTCATTACGAAATTGTTTAAACTAAAATGAGAATAGAGATTAATTTCAAACAACAAAAAGAAGTGTATCGTAATATTACATCGGCTGATTTTGGATAAGGTGTAACGCAAAGACTAGGCGGTGAATTTTTGCCTTGATTAGGTTTTGGTAAACGTTGATAGAGTTCTTCGGAAACAAATGGCATAATAGGTGCAATTAATCTCAAACCATTGTCTAAACATGTATAGAGAATTAATTTAATTGTTTCTTGTCGTTGAACATCGGGTTCTTTAGCGTAGAGATCTTTTTTAACATATTCGATATAAACATCGCATAAATCGTAAAGCCAGAAACGATAGATAGCTGTTGTCACATCGGGAAAGAGATAATTTTCAAAACCACGTTCACATTGTTCGATTGTTTCGGCTAATCGACTGAGAATCCAAAGGTCACCTGGTTGTTCCGAACCATTTAACTAAAATCGAATAACATAAAACAAAATGTTTTCGTTTACTATTTTTATATTTTGAGTTTTACTGTGAATTTTTCGGGAGGTTGAAAACAATTTGGATCGTTGATATCCAAATTTTTCGACATGGCAAATCGAATAGCATTCCAAAGTTTATTACAAAAACGTCGATAACCTTCGACACGTAGAACATCTAAGTTAATGTCTCGACCTAGAAAATCATATTTGAACTGAACAAAATTTTCTTCGAATTCAAATCAAGACAAACCTTGATTCGCATAGGCACAAAATGCAAAACGTAATGCATCGGTTCCACATTCGGGAATGCCCGTTGGATAATCATTTCGTTGGCCTTCAGCTGCTTTTTCATATTCTCGTGGATCGAGATTCGAATTTTTCAATTGTTCTTGAAGATTTTCTAATGAAATACCATTGATAACATCCAATGGATCGATAACATTGCCTAAAGTTTTCGACATTTTTCTTCCATGTGCATCACGAATGATAGCATGGAGATAAACTTCCGTAAATGGCAATTGATCAGTGAGTTCAAGTGACATCATAACCATACGTGCAACCCAAAAGAAGAGAATATCATGACCAGTTTCGAGTAAAGTTGTCGGAAAGAATCGTTTTAAATCATCGGTTGAATTCGGCCAACCGAATGACGAAAATGGGAAAAGACCCGATGAGAACCACGTATCGAGAACGTCCTCATCTTGAGCAAGACGAATTTTATCTTTCGAAACATTAAAACGTTGAGCAGCTTTGTCAAGTGCTTCGTCATACGAATGTGCACTAACCCAATAATGATCATCGGTTTCATTGCCAGCTGGTATTGCATCTGAACTGACAAAGTACGATGGAATACGATGACCCCACCATAATTGTCGAGATATACACCAATCTCGAATGTCTTCCAACCAACGATACCAAACTGGTTCGAATATATCCGGAAGAATTTTCAATTCTTTCGAACGAACAGCTTGAATCGAACGTTCAGCCATGTTTTTACAATTGACATACCATTGCGGTTTGAGTATTGGCTCGATAATATCCTTACTTCGACTACAAGTTGGAAGAATCATTTCATTCTCTTTTGAATCTCGGTAGAGACCACGTGCTTTCAAATCTTCGATTAATTGTCGACGAACATCGAATCGAGGTTTGCCAGCATAGGGTCCGCATTCGGTTGTCATCGAACCATCATCACCGATACATGTGATGAACTCGAGATTCAATCGTCGACCACAATCGAAATCGTTGGGATCGTGTGCTGGTGTGATTTTAACTGCACCTGAGCCGAATGTTGGATCGACCATTGTATCGGCTAGAATTGGCAAACGACGAGGAAGAAATGGATGTTGAACAAATTTGCCATGTAAATGTTTGTAACGTTCGTCATCAGGATGAACAACAATGGCCGTATCACCGAGCATAGTTTCAACACGAGTTGTTGCGACAATAATTTCTTCAGTTGAATTTTCAATTGGATAGGCAAAATAAGTTAAAACACCGAATTCAACTGGCTGTTTATAACCGGGAACATTGATTAATGTACGACCTTTTAATTCGATTTTTTCGACTTCAATATCCGAAATAGCGGATTTCAATGTGCACGACCAATTGACTAATCGTGTCGAACGATAGATGAGCTTCTTTTCGTGCATACGAATGAATGCTTCTTCGACAGCATACGACATGCTCTTGTCCATTGTAAACACTGTTCGTGCCCAATCACACGACGAACCTAATGCTTTGATTTGTTCGTAGATGTGATCACCTTTTTCATTTTTCCATTTCCAGACTTCGTCGAGAAATTTCTCTCGTCCAAGATCGTGTCTTGATTTTTTCTGTTCACGCATCAATTTCTTTTCGACAACGACTTGTGTCGCAATACCAGCATGATCACAACCGGGAACCCAAAGAACGGTTTCACCACGCATTCGATGCCAACGTGAAAGTGTATCTTCAAGTGTACACATGATTGCATGACCTAAATGAAGATAACCGGTGACATTCGGTGGTGGAATGACCATGGTGAAATTTTTTCGAGGTGCATTCTCTGGCGGATGTTCGTCGTAGTATTCCGGACGAAAGAAACCTTGTTTGTCCCACCATGAATACCAAGCTGCTTCGACGTATTTCGGTGAATAACCTTTGGGTAATTCACAATGAATGTCTTTCTTGTCACCGTCGGCAGTTGGTGAAGTGTATTCGGTGATATCGCGTGGACGTGCTTTTTCCTTTCCAGCACCACTTTCGGCGTTCTCCTTTTTCTAGAAAATGAAAGAGATAATTTTTGTGAGTTTTTTTGTTTGATCGAAAAGTAAAACGAACCTTTTTCTCTGCTTCTTCTTTTGCTTTTTGTTTCTCGGCGAATTTCTTTAATTTCTCCGCTTTTTCTGCTTCTTTAGCGAGTTGTTTAGCTGATTTCGGTGGAGCATCACCAGCTGCAACAGCTTCTTGAGTATTTTCACCCGTTTGGGGTTGTAAATTTTCGTTGTTCAATTGTTCGGAACCACTTGTAGCCATCTGAAAAAAAATATCTTGACATAAATGCAAAATGAAACGATTTTTATAGTAATAATAATTGCATCAGCTCTTATTCGTCGAAAGACTAACTGATGTAATAAGCGTATTTTCAGGACCCCTCATACATGATTTGCAACGTCATGACTCATTGCTGGATTTTTACTGGACTAAATTTTTTTTCTGATGAAAAAATATTTCGATTTAATTTTTGATTCTATGAAAAACTGTAACGTTTGATTTTCATGATTGATTTGTATTTGAAAACGAGCATTGGCGAGATAGTAAGCCAATCAAATTTGCTTAGCAACGCTTGTCGTTGTTGTTAGGAAGGGAAAAAATCAGCTGCGTTATTCCGATAATTGAATTTGATAAAATAAAAAATGGTAAAAATGAACAATTATTTGTTTTTCTCGTTCAAATGATTGAATTGAAATTGTTTAGCCTCGTCCATCGACTGCATCAAGCAAAGGTGGCAAAGATGAATCGGTTCGAGTTGTTGTTCGATGTCGACCGATGAGTGACAAAGAAAACGACTCCGGCTGTGAACGAGCCGTCGAAATCGATGGTCAACGTCGACAGATCACCATTCGACGACCGATGAACGAAGGATCTCAACGCATGACAAATAGTGGTGAGGATTCGCATAATTTCTATTTCGATGCTGTTTATGATTGGAAGTAAGAACAAAATTTTAAAAAAAACAACAAGAATTATTATTATTATTCTTTTGTTTAGTTCAAAACAAAAGGATGTTTATGAACAGACAGCTCGACCTCTAGTCGATTCAGTTTTAGAAGGTTTTAATGGCACAATATTTGCCTATGGTCAAACAGGAACGGGCAAGACATTTACTATGGAAGGTATTCGTTCACAACCGGAACTACGTGGAATAATTCCATCATCATTTGCACATATATTTGATTCGATCAATCAGAGTAAATCACGACAATTTCTTGTTCGTGCGTCATATCTCGAAATTTACAATGTAGGTCGATGAAATCGAGACAGAATAATCGACTTTTTTTTTGTTAAAATAGGAAAGTATTCGTGATTTGCTTTCACGAGATCAAAATAAACGTTTACAATTGCAAGAACATCCAAAAGAAGGCGTCTTTGTACATGATTTAAGTTCATTTATTACGAAAAACATGCAGGAAATCGAACATGTTATGACAACAGGCAATCTCAATCGATCTACAGGGTATTTATTTGATGAATAATATAATTGATAGCTTTTTTTTATTCGTAGTGCAACGAATATGAATGAACATAGTTCACGTTCGCATGCAATTTTTATCATCACAGTCGAAAGTAGTGAGATGGGCGCCGATGGCAAAGCACATATTCGAGTTGGCAAACTAAATCTTGTCGATTTAGCTGGTAGTGAACGTCAAGCAAAGACCGGTTCAACTGTACGTTCGTCTATCTTGATCAAAATCGAATTCTCACTTAATATCTCATCGATTTAGGGCGAACGTTTCAAAGAAGCCACAAATATTAATCTCTCACTTTCCGTTCTTGGTAATGTCATATCTGCTCTTGTCGATGGCAATCCACATATACCTTATCGAGACTCGAAATTAACTCGTTTACTACAAAGTACAATCACTCTCGCCCTCCCTTTCTTCAAATAAGCAATCTTTTTTTTCCTTAAGATTCACTCGGTGGAAATTCGAAAACCATTATGATTGCAACGCTCGGTCCAGCTAATTACAATTACGAAGAATCGCTGACAACACTTCGGTAGAAATCAATTCATGTTTTTTCTTTTTTTTTTAAATCCTTTCGTTTTAGTTACGCAAATCGAGCGAAGAACATTAAAAATCAACCTCGAATCAATGAAGATCCGAAAGATGCATTACTTCGAAAATTTCAAGAGGAAATCGCTCGATTAAAAGAACAACTCGGAGGTAAAAGTAAAGGCTCGAGAAAATCTCGTCGTCGTCGAAATCAAGATGGTAGTGAAACATATGACGATGAAAATGGCGATCCCAACGATGAAGAATTGTATCTTCAACAGCAGCGAGATAAATTAAATGACGAACGAATCACAATTCAACAGAAAAAGAATATCAATGGTTTTTTAGTCATTTTAAATAAAAGCAAAAATAACATTTTATTTTGTAGAAAACGAACGTGAAACGCTGTTGAAACAATTAGAACAACAACAACAAGAAATCGAACTCGAACAAGAAGAACGTCGAAAAATGCAGCATAAAATTCGAGAAATGGAATCGAAATTAATCACTGGTGGAAAGGATATTCTCGTGCATACGAGCGAACAAGAACAGATTTTACAACAGAAACGGTACGAAAATCAGTTGGATTTTGTTTGTTTTTGTGAGATAAATGAATTTGTCTAGACGTTTACTAGCTGAAGCTGAACGTCGTCGTCGTGAAGTTCAAGACGAACTCGCTAAACGTGCCGAAGAACAACGAACAATGAATGAAACGTATACAAGTACGAAAGAAGAAGTCGAAGATAAACGTGCTCGACGAGAGAAATTGATAAAAAATTTGAAAAAACTCGAAGGCAAAAAACAGGAAATGCTTGAAAAACATCGATCAATTCGAGAAGAACTCGAAGCTGAACAACGTGAAATACAAAAACAAAGCAAATTATTTCAATTGATCATTGAAAATTTCGTTCCTGTTGACGAACGTGAACGATTAATGAAACGAGTTCTTTATGACGAACGACAGAAAAATTGGGCGCTCAAAGAACTTTCCAAACAAACGTAATAAAGCTTTTCTCGTTCAATATTCATTCGAACTTTTCAATTTTTAGAGATCAAATGGCCGAACGTCCGATATCAGCAACTGGCACTCGTCGTTCAACTCCCTTGTATTCACAATCGAATGATATTCCAGAAATTGCTCGTTTTAAGGTACACAATCTTTACAACATCTCTTTTTCTCTCTATTTGATTTTTCTATTACTTAGAATGAAAATATTATTCTTCTTCAACTCGATCTACCAAGTCGAACAACACGAGATTACGAAGGACCTATGGTCTCACCGATGATTCAAGCTGCAATTGAAAATGCAATGAAAGATGAAGATAATATTGAGTTAGATGCCAAGTAAAACAATGATGAATTTTTTTTTTCTTATGAATTCAATTTGTTTTCCTATTTCAGTACGATTGTTTCCGATCGACGAAAAAAGAAAAAGTAGATTTCAAATCGACATATTTTTCTTTTATCATCGATTTTTATTTTAGAAAATCAATTTCAAACTACGGCGGAGATAACAATTATATGAATAGTGCCCGACGATAATAACTAACTGATGCATTTGTTTTCTTTCTTTATCATTAAATAAATAAAGATAAAAATATTGATCGATTTTTCGTTTTCATACATCGTCGACATACGAAAAAGAAAACGCGCGTACTACGTTTGATAAGACGAAATTTTTTATCTTCTTTTATTATTCGCTAGACAAAGTAGGGGTGTGATAGTGTATGTGTATATATAGGCTGTTTGTTTCGTCCTTGAAGTTTATTTATTCATTCATTGTAAAATGACGACGAGAACTATGGAATGTAAACATACATATGCATCGATTCCGGATTTAATTGCTAAGAAACGTGATGGACAAGAACTTGATCCCGATGAAATCAAACAGTTTATTCGAGGTCTATCGAATGGCGATGTACAAGATTGTCATGTTGGAGCAATGTTAATGGCGATATTTATTCGAGGTATGTCGGAAAATGAAATCTGTTCGATGACAATGAGCATGCGCGATAGTGGCGAACGTTTACATTGGCCACAATATCGTGGTTCAGTTGTCGATAAACATTCGACAGGTGGAATTGGCGATAAAATTAGTATTCCATTGGCACCGGCTTTAGCTGCATGCGGATTGAAAGTACCAATGATGGCCGGACGAGGCCTCGGAATTACCGGTGGAACTCTTGATAAACTCGAATCGATGCCAGGCTATCAAACTCAATTATCCGATGAACAAATTTCCAATGTCATCAATACAGTTGGCTGTGGAATATTCTCTCAATCATTGAAATTAAATCCAGCCGATCGATATTTGTACGCTATTCGTGATGTGACAGCAACTGTACCGCATAATGCATTGATTGTTTCATCGATTCTATCGAAAAAATCCATCGAAGATCTCGATGCACTCGTTCTCGATGTTAAATACGGTTCATCGGCATTCATGAAAACAATTGAACAAGCCGAAAATCTTGCACAATGGTTGCACAAAGTTTCTGAAATGCTCGGCATGCGAACTTGTTGTTACATTACGGAAATGAATAATCCGATTGGATTTTGTATTGGCAATGCAATTGAAATCGAAGAATCATTAGATTTAATGAAATATAAAGAAAATCATTCGAAAGATTTAGAAGAACTTGTTTGTGAGCAAGGTGGTCGATTACTTTTATTAACAAATAAAGTTGAAACAATTGAACAAGGCCGAGAAATGCTTCGTCAAACATTTCGAAATGGCAGTGCTTTGAAAAAATTTCACGAAATGATTATTGCTCAAGGTGTATCGAAAACGATTGCCGATCAACTCGTCGAATCAACTGAAACCAATGATATTCTCAAACTTTCGAATATTCAACATCGTGCAATTGCTTTAGAATCAGGTTTTATCGAATCGATCGATTCATTTAAACTCGGAACGATTGTTCAACGTCTTGGCGGTGGTCGACTTAAATCAACAGATAAAATCGATTTTTCCGTTGGCATTCGTTTATTGAAACATATCGGAGATAAAGTACAAGCCAATGAACCTTGGGCTATTCTCTATGCAAAAGATGATGCATCGACACGTTTTCCGAAATTTCTCGAAGAATTCAATTCAGCACTACGTATCAGTTCGACGCCTGTTCAACCGTTACAACGAATTTATAAAGTTTTATCATAAAAATAATTTTTTTTTGTTTCCTTTTTATTATTCTTAAAAATAAACTCTGTAAAAAAAAAGCTTAATTAAGTAAAACATATGTTTGACAAGAGTCGAGCAATCGAAAGAACTTTAAATGGAGCTTGATTAACTAATTTCTGCGTATTAGGATACGTATTTGTAACATAAAATGTATGAAAATGAACTTTAGGAGAATTCGAATGAACAAATTTTTGCCAACTATCATTCGGAAAGATTCCATGGCCAACAAAAGCCGAGACATGAGTTGCACCATTGTCGAGTAGACTTTGAGCACATTCGATAAGTGTGCCACCTGATTGAACTAAATCGTCAACTATTATGCAATGATAACCTTTCGGTTTGCCTTTTCAAACGAAACAAAAGAGAAAGAGAGAAGTATAAAAAAAAAACCTTTGAAAAAAGAAACCAATTCACCTTCTTTGATCGTTGTTTTACGTTTGTCACCCTCACGAATTTTACTACAGATCACAATCGGATAATTCTTGGCTGCGAATATCGAACCGAATCGTTTGTGTGCGCCATCATCTGGAAATGCGATTGCATAATTTTCATTTTGCTGATCTTTTATCTCGTTAAATAACAAGTCAATTGTTGATTCTAATCTTACAATAATATTCGATGAAAAATAGAATTGATTTTGCAATGCATGAATATCGAATATAACAACTTCGCATGGTCCTGTTCGTGTCATTGGTATAGCTGAGAGCATTTGTGCAAGAGAATAAGCCGTTGCTATTTCGCCTTGCGTTTGTATACGTTCCATTGTACCCGTTGGAAAATAAGGCAAGAAAACTTTCAATGACCGACAAAGATATTTGGGTAAATGATAGAGAAGAGATAATTGTTCGAATATTGTCTGTGGATTATGCAGTGAAGCAAGAAATAAAATATGACTATTTCGTATTTGTTCAACATTACGAATGAATAAATTTGGCCAACTATCCGGAAATGTTTTCCATTCGATATCACCCAATTCAATTAAATGTTCGTCACTACATGAACAAAGTTCTTCGGCAAGTTCTTTCATTTCACGTGCATAGAAAAGAATCGTTGGAAAACCATCGCATAAACCATGTGCATGCCGTTGATGAGCAATTAAATTCGACATTGTTCGACAATCAACACATTCACCAGACATGTTTATAAGAAATCAATTGAATGAATGACATTTACGCACATCTCTCTATGCTATGCTACAGACATTTCTCGACCAAACAAAATTATTCGCAAGGTGGATGTCGCCAGTATGCGTTGATACGATCATATATATGAGAGATATCTATCTGAACCGTCCTATGTCTATCATAAAGTGTGAAAGACAATAATCGATTATGTTTGAAACCTAAAATGACGTGTGTAATTAGCTATTCGACTGTCATGACTCAATTTTGACTTGAATCGAGATCCAATTGTCATTAAAATGAGTACAATATTTCTTCGAAAATGTCACTTTCGGATATATAATATTTATTTTATTCGTTTTTTTTTCTCAGTAGGTGGTAGGTGTATTGATTTAAGGCGAGTCAGTCTGTTTTCTTTGAGATTGATTTTTCAATCTTTGCTTTGCTTGTGTTAAGTCGTATTCACATCTTACTCAATTGTCTAATATTGTTCATCGGATAATTGAAGATATGTATTTATGCATGTTCGAACAAACAAATAGAAAAGTGATGGCACTCACATTCGATTAATTTCAGTTCATTTGATTTTTGATTGAATATGAACGAATCACATATAGAGAGAAGAGACAAAAAAAAGAGAAATTCATTAGATTTAACGAATCGTATGTATGAACAAACTTAAACTTCCATTCGACTTATTAGATTCGGTTAGTTAACATCGAAGTAACGAATTATCACTAATGTTTACACATTTCTTGATTTGCTTTTCTGATAATTGAATAGGGAAATTGGATGTATGTATATATATATATATATATATATGCATCGAAAAATCTGGGGCGGAGCAGTTGATAATCTATCAGAAATATTTGAGATTGATTATTTAAAGATATCTGTTAAGCAGAATATCAATAGAAAACAATGCCTATCAGACAGATCGAATCGGTGTGTTTTTATTTTAGCCAATCGTCGTTCGTTTCCACTCGTGGAATTAGTTTCTGATTGGTAAAAGAAAAAAATGTGTGCGTGTGCGTGTCCTATTTTTTTTTCATATTTATTCATATCATTTAGAAACTAGTTAACTAAAAGTAAGAGAGATGTTCGTTTACTTTTTTCTTCTTCTTCTTCTTCTTCTTTTTTTTTACTCTTGATCTTACGTAAGAAGAAAAGAGAATCATATATTATGAAATCTTTCGTTTTTTAATTGATTATTTAACAACAATAACACATCGATTGAGTTTTGTTCGTCTCACAATGAATATCGTTGTTTTTCGATCTGGTCATCGAGAAAATGTTCACTGGAGCATAGCCGAGAAAAGAGAAAAAAAAAGAAAAAGAAAAAAGTAGAAGAAAAAATGACCCTTATCGTCGTCGCCGTTGAGTGAACATTTTCTTACGCTAATAGGAGGAGAGTCTCTCCCTCTCTCTCTCTCTCTCTCTCTTCTTTTTTTATACATGTCTCAACCGATTTATATTTTACTTTCTCTCATTTCTTCGTTTTTTTACGTAAGAGAAAGAATAAGATCTTTAGTTTTCTTCTTTGGATTGGATGTGTGTTTTATTGATCGTATAGACTCCCTGATGTGATAATCGTTCTGTGATATTGTTCACTTGATCGAAGGGCGGTGAAATAAAGAGGACAAAAGTCTTTTTCAATAATGAAATTAGCTGTAATTGAGGAAGGAGAAAAACAGGTGGTCAACGACTGTTTTAAATGTCTTAGTCATTCATTTGATGACGAAGATGAAGAAAAGACATTTCTTCTTCTTATTTTTAGATTGTTCATCAAATCGAGTTTCGTTTTTCTTTTTCTTTCTTGTCCTCATCGATAGAATGCAACATTTATATTCAAATGATAATAATAGTTCTTTACCTCAACACGAAACAGGTACGATTGATTCGATATTTGCAAAACGTTTCGAATGAATAATATTTTAGATATGTACAACCAATCGACACATGTTCATCAGCATCTAATTCATCATCATGTTCAATATTCTCATGAAAATCCATCACTTTCACCTCAACAATCATCGACAAGTGATGCCGATGAAACATCAAATCCATCGCCAGCAATTATCAATCGAGGAATTGTAGGCTTTAATTTACACATTTGTATGTTGTTTCGATGTTCTATTCGAATGACATCATTTTAGAATGTAACAGTTGCAACGAAAATTGTTAAGAAAAAAAAGCAACCGAAAAAGAAACGTAAAGATCCAAATGAACCTCAAAAGTAACGCATTCGATTGACTCATAATTCAAAATCATTCATCTTTTCTTGTAGACCGGTTTCTCCATATGCACTTTTCTTTCGCGATACACAGAATGATATCAAAAAGAAACTAGCTAATCCATCATTTGGGTATGAGAAAAAAAACAGACAGAAGTTAAATATAGAGATTTTTTCTTCTTTTTCTTTACAGAGAAATTTCAAAAGTTGTTGCTCATATGTGGGAAAACATTGAGCCCGAAGTAAAAGAACAATATAAACGTAAAGCAGCAGCAGCTAAAAAAGAATATCTCAAACAATTAGCTGCCTATCGAGCTGTTCAAGTATCTCATCAAGTAAAAACTTTCGTTTGTTTCATCTATTGAAATCTAATGTTCGAACTTGATGTAGACACCAACAATGCATCATATACTCAATCAAAATCCTCTTCCATTCGATCCCAATTCTCTCCAACTATCTCATCAACAGAAAGCCTATGCACATGCCAATCCAATGCTCAATGAAAGCAACACATTCTTATCATCAGCAACTACACATCATCATCATCACCATCATCATCAACAACAGCAGCAACAACCTCCACCACAACAACAACAACATTATCATCATCATCCAGTTCAACATTATTGTCAACCAAACATTCAACAACAACAACAGCAACAATTTCATAATTATCATTATATGAATACATATTCACACGACACAACGAATGTCTATAATCCTGAAACACATTTACAATTTGCAACACATCATTTCGAACCACAAACAGGCAATTATTCAAGTTATGATTCAAATAATAATTATGGCGATCAACATCAATATGGTCTACTTCGACCAGCCATCGAATCCGAACTTTACTCATCATATTATTCATCTGAACATGATCATTCAACGCCAACATCATCAACAACAACATCATCATCGTCATCATCGAGTACAGTTAACGAAAATTTACTACATAATTTAAACAATAGCAATAGTACAAATACACCACATTATACTGATTTAACATCAATGTCAAATACGAAACCGTACGATTATCTTGCACATACGAATGATCAAAAAGATATCGAACATAATTCACTAAGCAATGAAAATAATTTTCATTGGAATCAACCAACTTGTCTTGCCACACAGTGGTGAATTCAAACATTTTCTCTTTTCTCTTTTCTTTTTCGTTCGTTTCTCGTTTTTTTTTCTTCTCTTCTTCTTCTTTTTCTTTAAATTTACTCTCAATCATATGCGTATATATATAAATATTATAATCATTTCTCTTGCAGTTCTTTAATAAATCAAACACTTTAGATATTCATATTTGAGATAGAGATTTATTTAACTGAAAAAATAAGTCGAATCAAGTACACTTCGCAATTGAAATGTTCCACGTTGAGGAACAGCTCGAAGTGTATCATTCAGAAGATTCATTGTTTGTTTTTGATTTTCATCGGCATGAGCAAATTCACTAGAATAGAAAACAAAAAACAAAAGGTACAAATCAGTAAATTGTTTTACATCGTACCTTGATTTGAATTCATATTTGGCTTGAAAATCTTTCGAAAGAATTTCTAATAATGGTTCATCATGTAAAGCAACGAATTGTTGCCGACAAAATCGACTCAAACGATCGACATCGCATGCATGTGTCCAAAATGAATCATGAACAGAAACAAATGTAATACCATTTCGTGCACATTGCAATGCTGTCATCATCATATGTGTTGAATCAAGTGAATGAACATAATTTGGTGGAAAAGCATTTTTTTGTTTGATATGATTCGGTCGACTGACGAAGAGATCAGAAAAAGAACAAGTTTCGATATGAATGAATGAATGAACGTCGAACTTACGCGAATGTACTGTAGTTATCGTAGAAATCTTTGCCTTTTTGCTAGAAAGAACAACAGAAAATGAGAGAATGCAATGGAAGAAATAAGTTTTGTGTTTTACTCGTAAACGAATTTCGTTGTAATAAGGTTGCACAACTGGTAGATTCAATGGTGTGTTCCATTCGACAGCTGAACCACGTATTCGTGAGATCAATCCGGCACAATCAGTAAACCAATCCTAAATATGCATCGATTGAAGAAACAAACTTGAATGTTATTAGTATTGAATTGAAGTTCTACCTGAATTTTTCTTGTTTCACGAAATAATTCTCTTAAACTTAGGAATGTCTTTTGTGCTAGATAACTACTCGCTTCTGAGACACGATCTTTCGGAAATTCATCGATATCTTTCAATTGTCGACCGATTTGTTGTCGTGCACCATAGAGTGTTACACCATAGTTCGTTGTCATTATTGTTTGTTTAATTACTTTACGTTTAACAAAACCCTGAAGTATTCGTGCAATTTCAACACCATTAGCGGCGTCTTGTTGACGTTCATGTTCGACTTGATCGACAACAACACTATATACATCCTGAGGTAGATCACTGGGCTTGAGATTGACCGATGCTGCACCAACATCGTCAAGACCCATGGCAGCATAATGTTGAAGAACATTACACGAACCATCCTACGTAAAAGAAATATCGAAATCAAATTTTAATTCTTTATTTTTTATTATTACTTGATGCACAGGAAAATGACAAACATATTTTGTATGATCAGGTGAACGTATTGCTCGAGCAATTTCCATGCAACAAGCTAATGTTTGCCAAGGTTCTTCAGATTGTGCCCACCATTGTCGTCCCTAAAGAAAAAAGCTCAACATTTTCGAATTTTTCGTTTCTTATTTAATTACAGTCAATGGCCGATCAGCTGAATCGAGAATATCATTCATGATTTCGTCGGCATATTGTTCTCGTTCATCAATCGAACATTTTTTCTTTAAATCAGTTAGATTGACAAGATGAATTTTCAATTGACGAAGACCATCGTCACCCAATGGTTTGCCTTCGGCGAAAAGAATAATACTTCTTGCAATATCACTACCTAGATGATTGAAATGCGGAGGAATGGGATAGACACGTCCACGAAAATCGAGATTATGTGGAAACCAGAAGATTTCGTTTCGAAACTAAAATCAATCATCAATTGAGCAAATGCAAGAAAGAAAAAGAGAAATTAGACAAAAACTACATGATTAGCAATCGATAAACGATAGAGTTCATAGCACCATAATGAGAAAATTTCTGCTTTTTCTTTTTTGACTTGTGCAAAAGCTATTTCACGACGTTTTCGTTCGTCAATTGTCAAACCCTGTGAATTCAATCAAAATATCATTCTTATCATTAATTTTATTTTTACTTTTTCCAACGGTCGAACTTCTTTTAAATTAGCATTATCAACTGAAACAGGTACGGATAATTTTCGATTGCCACCTTGTTGAAAGATTTGAATGAGAAGATCTAATACAGGTTGATTGATTCTCCATGGGCAACTATTGAGAACATTGATTGAATCATATAAACCGCCTGTTTTTTCGATTGGTAACGAACGTAATCGTGCGTCTTGTTCGTGTGCTGATATTGGCAAACGAACGAAATCTGTTTGTTTCAAAAGATATCCTCCTGATGTCGACGAAAGCCAAGGCAATGGCGGTACGAGACACGGCAATTCTGTACAATCGAATTCGATTTCTTTTTGTGGAACAAGTGAAAAGAATTGTGCAACTGTTGGATGAACTTTAATTTGTTTTTCGGTGAAATTGCCCGGTACTCGATAGACAGTGTAGAGTATTGCATTTGTACTTTTTGCTGTCAAACGTTTTGTTTCTTCAATTGATTTTCGAGATTTAACTAACAATGGTGTTTTAAGTTTGAGATGTTTTAACATAATATCATAGAGAAATTCGCCAATTTGAAAAACTTGAATGTATGTCCATGGTCGATCACTTCGATCCTAGATGAAATCAACATGAATTTCGAAAAATAGAACAGTGTCATGCACGAAATACCATATAGGCAAAGTTTTCATGGACAATTTGATTCCATTTTTCTCTTCCACTAACAAAAAATCGTTGATCAGTAACAATATGTTGCATGTAATCATCATAAATCAAACGTAATTTATCAATAAAACCGTTCTTATGTCGAATTGAACAGAGATATTTTTGGTACAAACGTTTGCCTAACATTACACAAAGTATATTGTGAGGTAACGAATAATGATCTGAACCGTAGAAATGCTGAGTTAGTTCCTAGAAAGAAAAGTATTTGTATGCTTTTGTTGTTGTAAAATTTTACTTTAAGCATAAGATCGACATATTCTTTAGGATCGAATATTTCGAGAAATGGAATGATATTAAGTTCGAGTTTATTTTCAGTTGTCTTTTTCAAAATATCTAATTCGGTAAGAAATCCAACGGACAATTGTTGTTGAAGATTTGTCATTAGATCTTCATGTTTTTGAACTAATTTCGGATCGATTTTATCCGGATAATTAATCGATGATACTTTCACTTTTTCTTCATTTTCATTAGCTAATTGTTGATTTAACATCTTTGAAAAATCCATATTTGTCCACCAATTATCAACTGTTTGATTATTAGGATCAATTGTTGGTTTTTGTTGATAGATATCATTCAAAAGTTTTGTATCAATATTTGATGTTCGCACAGGAATATCGAAGTTCGGTCGAAATGTTTTCAAAACTTTCAAAATCGATTGTACTTGCTCATGATTTAAACAATCAAGATTGAATATATCTACAACACGAAATCCCTAAACAATTCGGCAGATAAGATATGATAAATCAGTTCAATCAAATGAATTTACTTGTTTTTCTAAATCTAAGATAATTCGTCGAGCAATTGATGAATCGAATAGATCCATATTTCCCAAACAATTTAATACAGCTGCATAGGATTCTAATGTTGGTTTTATTTGAGATTTACGCATTTTTTCGAATAATTTTTGAATTGCTGAAAGATTGCCCTGAAATTTTCACGAGACAAATTTAGATTTTAAATTTAATGATGATGAATGAGACTTTGTCTGCGTAAGCAAAATAGAATGAATTGTAAACATGAACATTCGTTACATAACGCCAAGTTAAATGTTTCATTGTCTGTCGTCGTTCTTGATCATTGAGTAATTCTTCAAGAAATCGACGAGTTTTACTTAACTAAAATTTAAATGAATCGTTTTGTTTTTGATTCGAGACGAAAACATTTATAAAAATCAACAAACTTTGCCGTTATTTATCGAAACATCGACATAGGCTTGTAACATTCGATTGAATTCAGTATGTTTATGCATAAATTTTAATTGTTCATCGGTATATTTGTGCATTCGTCGAACTTTTTTCGATTGTAAACTATTTAATAGATTGTTTAATGTTTTATCATCATCATTGAATGTTAATTCTTCGATTGATGGTGGAAGAATCGATTGTTGTTCTTGTTCAACTTCTGCTTCTTCTTCTTCGACAGGTAGACTCATCGATTTTATATGTAATTTTTCACTTAATTCAGCTATTGGATCAGATTTCGTTACTTTCTTTTTACGTTTACTCGTATTCGGTTTTGCTAATTCAACAGGCTAGAAAATTTCAATTAACAAAAACAAAAATCAATCGAGATGTAACTTAAATACTTTGATTTTTTTCATTCGATTTGACTGTAATTGTGATGAATGATGATTTAATACTACACGAAAGCAAAAAAAAAGAAATCCATAAACTAGGATTCGAAATAATGATTGAATACCATTGAGAAGTTCATAGTGTGGTGCAGAGATTTCACTACGCTGATGATCTTCATCGATATCATGTTGAATAGGTAGTGATTCGGTTGACAATGGATGAAAGACAACTGAAGATAGGAAAAACAATCAAATGAACTAGTACTACGAATCTAATCGGTTTACCGGTTAGTTGACGTGTTTTTTTGATGAATGAATTAAACAAATATGGTCGAGACGATAGAATTCTTAACATCTATAGAGAAAAACAGATTCCACAATGTTTAGATGATTGTTTGTTTTTTATTTAGAAAAGAAAAAGAAAAAGTTCATCGAACGATTTTATTTTTAAATAGTAAAAAAAATGAAAGAACGAATGAACGAATGAATGAATGCGTTTTTATTTTTAATCGAAATCGTATACAGGTTGACCAGTTTTATATGTTTCTAAAAATTTCTTTAATACTTCAGTTGGTATTTCAACTTTTTTAACATTTTCATTGGCTTGCATAGCTTGAACCCATGCTGCAAGTTTAGGAAATTGACCGTCAGCATTGAACTGAAAACCAGTTTCAACCAACAAAGGCAATCGTTCGAACCATGGCCATAACATGTAATCAATCATCGCTGGTTGTGAACCACCGAAAAATGTATCTTGAAGTGCTTGTTCGTAGACAACGAGATTTTTGTTCATATCTTCACTGCCTTGTTTAGGATCGCCTCGAAGTATTTTATAAAAAGATGATGTAATCTAAAAGAGAAAATAAACTTTTGAGAAATAGACATATTCTTTTGTGAGTTACACTGCTAAATCGTTCGACAAGAACACGTTGTTTAGCTTTTAGATATGAATCTGTTGGTTGAAGACGAACACCAGGAAAAGCTTCATCGAGATAATCACTGACGATTAATGATTCAGGAATAAATCGAGTTTCTTTCGTTTGAGAATCGATCCATTCTAACGAAGGTACTTGACCAGGTGCATTTTTTTGTAAATACCATTCGGGTTTATCAACAAGATTGACATTGATTTCTTCATATCTGACAATAAATAAAGAAAAAAGAGGATCAAACAAGAATCAAACTGATCGACCGACTTACGGAATGTTTTTAGCTGCTAGAACGAGCTTGGCTCGGTGAACATACGGACAAAAACGCATGCCATACAAACGTAATTGATTTTCTTTTAATGGTGGACATTCCGAACCTATACGAAACAATTACATGGATACATCTCAATTGGCAAATCGTATTTCTGTCGAACCAGATTTTAAATGTTTAGGTGCAGTTGCCATTGTACGTTCGAATACTCTAGAATAAAATGTACGAACATATGATACTTAGGGAATATATATAGATGAAATATTATGCATCGTCATTGTTGACGTACGCACTTTTTTATCGTTTGCTGTAAGATACTATTTGACAAACGATAAAAATACATCGAATCTGTTCGTAAACGTAAAGTTCATCTCGAAACAGATCGTTCCTATCAACGTGCTTTATGACTGGTTCGTTTTACTCTCGAACAGAATAGTATATATTCCAAGGTCCTTTTCTTTATTATTATATTCACATCATACATCAATAGATGTCATTATCGATCAAGAATTATTATTTTCTTTGTACGAATTTTAGTATATGTCATGTGAAAAATATCTTTGGCTACAAACAAATTGCAATTACAAGGAGACAAAAAAAACAAAGAAGCACTATTAAGCATTAAGAGAATTTCGACGTGCGAAAACAAGTCCCGTTTGTTTTTCTGTACGTTTAGTACGTTTTGTTGATGCAGCCGAAGAAGGTTTTTCAGGTTTATGCGAACGAGATTTACTTGCTGATCGAGACTAGAAGAAACAAGAGTAAAGATAAAAATTTTGTACATTCGAAAATCTTACTAATTTCTTTTCTTCGACTGCTCGTAAGGCATTGATTAACCGAGCTATTTCATGTCGACATTCATCTAATTCGGATTCTTTGGTTTCTCGTTTGATTCGTTCGAATTCTAATTGTGCTAGAAGTTCATCGAGTTTTCTAAATTAATAAATTATTTTCCATTTATAAAAATAAAATTTTGCAAAAAAATTACTTTTGAGAATCCTGTTCGATAACATCACGTTTATCCTCTTCTTCGAAATGTCCACCTAATTGCCGATAGTTTTTCTTGGCTATTTCAAACTGTTTCAACATTTCTTCATATCGTTGTTTAGCTCGTCCGATTTCTTCTTGTCGACTCGATGATTTTCGTTTATTTCCATCGGTTAATTCTCGTTGTTGAACAATTCCTGTTTCACCTCCACCACCTAAGATCTTCAAACAAGCCAATTGACCAAAACGTCTCGCTACATCTTTCGGTGTTTCGCCACTTTGAGTTGTCAAATCCATTGTTGCACCATTTTCCATCAACCATCGAAGTACTTCAATATGACCTTGACCAGCTGCTTTATGCGCTAATGTCGAACCACGTTCGTCACGTTCGTTGATGTTAACAACACCTTGTTCAACTAATAATTTCACATGTTCAAGATCGCCATTGTACGCAGCGACATGTGCAGGAAATGCCAAATCTAAATAAATAAATGAATTGAAAAATACAATTGCGATTGTCAATGTTTACTTTCAGCTTGTTCAGGATGATTTCTTTCCCACTCGAGTGCATCGAGATATGTACAACAATCATCTTTGTAGAATTGTTCGGCTAATGATTTCGGCGTGTCACCTTGATCATTTCGTGCGCCGAGAATCGATGCAAGATCTCGATTAGCTGACATAATGAATTTCAAACAAGGCAAATGACCTTCCATTGCTGCGAGATGAGCTACAAAATAAACGAATTCATATCTTCTTTTTCTTTTCGAATAAAAAAATCGAACCAGCAATATTGCCTTCGTTGTCAACTTCATCTAATTTCGCTCCCCATTTAACTAACATCTGCAAACAGCCAAGTCGACCGTGATACGCAGCTGTATAAGCTGGCGACCAGCCATTAATATCTTGATGTGTTTGATCCTATGCAAATCATGAGTTTATTTTTCGAAACAAAAAAAAGGACGTCCTACAGCTCCACCACGTAGAAGTGTGTGTACAACAAATGAATTTCCATGTGCACACGCCATATGTAAACATGTTTGATTTCGTCGATCTCTTGCATTGATATTCACATTATTATTAATCAACGCCTTAAAACACACAAAAACTTCTCATTTCAAGCAACACGATTGAGAAAGAAACAAGTTTCTTACTTGAATACATGCTTCATGTCCGCGAATCGATGCAATATGCGCCGGTGTCCAACCTTTCGGCGTTTGAGCATCCATATCAGCTTTCTGCCAGAGAAGCCAATGCAGACACTTACAACAACAACAACAAAAAAAAACTTCATTTTTCTTTCATCATCAACGTTTATTCGTACTTCTAAACTGCCTGTATAAGCTGCCCAATGTAAAGGCGTAAATTTATCATCTGTATGCGCATCAACTTCATTGACGCTTGCACCTCGACTAACAATTAATTCTAATTCTTTAACATTATTCTCTCGAACAGCATCATGAATCGTTTTCGTTGCTGAAATCAAAAAACAAATCAATTAGGCCGATTTTCAAAAGGATCAATGACTTACATTGTTGATCCTTGCTTTGAGTCATTTCTTTTCAAGTGATTCGAACACACACACTTCACATTATACTCAAAACAAAAGGCATCTATTGAATTCTGTTGCCTAGTTTCAACCATAACTATGATGTTCGATTCGAACTAAAAACTTGCATAAACAAACAACGTATTTATTTTTTCATACATTGAATTTATTTCGTTTGAAATCGAAAGAAAACAGAAACGAAATTGTTTGAGAGCGTCATCTACGATCCCTGCAACTCGTATTGGTCCAATGAATCACAGGACTCGACGCATGCATAATATATGTGTATGTGTGCATGCACGTATTAAGAAAAGATAAAAAAAGTAAAACGCGATTCGGTTATTTTCGTGTTGTCCGTCAGCACCTTTATACGAAACATTTATTTGCAGATAAACAATAATCTATATAATGGAAGACTCGCATACAATTTCAAGTGCAGGTCCAGTTCAAATTGTTTCAATAACTGAAGATCATAAATTTGTACTCGATGAGGCGAAATTAAAGCAAATTTTATTCAATAGACGGGCGATCGGAAAAAAAGTATGCAGAAAACGAAAATAAGATAGAAAAAAAAGGAAGAAACATGTTGTTTATCTTGACATAGGTTGCGTTAGTATCGATAGCTGGAGATTTCCGAAAAGGTAAATCGTTTATGTTGGATTTCTTTCTTCGATATCTTCGAGCACAAGTAAATAATGTCAACTAATATTTGCCATATTGATTTTTGTTTTCTCAAGAATCAGAGCGAATGGATGGGCAAAGAAGACGAACAAAGCAAATTTTATTTAATAGACGGGCGATTGGAAAAAAAGTATGCAGAAAACGAAAATAAGATAGAAAAAAAAGGAAGAAACATGTTGTTTATCTTGACACAGGTTGCGTTAGTATCGATAGCTGGAGATTTCCGAAAAGGTAAATCGTTTATGTTGGATTTCTTCCTTCGATATCTTCGAGCACAAGTAAATAATGTCAACTAATATTTGTCATATTGATTTTTGTTTTCTCAAGAATCAGAACGAATGGATGGGCAAAGAAGACGAACCATTGAAAGGTTTCGATTGGCGTGGCGGTGCAACTCGTCACACAACCGGTATGATCATGTGGAGTGAACCGCAACTTTTAACATTACCAGACGGCGAAGAAGTTCGACAAATTGATTTTCATTTTTGACATGTTTCTCAATTGACTTAATCGTCATTTTAGATTGCCGTTTTTCTCATGGATACTCAAGGCACATTCGATTCGAATTCAACTGTTTTTGAAAATGCATTCATATTCGCTCTAACATTACTCGTTAGTAGTGTTACAGTTTACAATATCATGCATAATTTACAAGAAGACAATCTTCAACATTTATCATTCTTTGCTGAATATGGTGTTCTAGCAATTGATGCTTATCATACATCGCCATTTCAAGTATTTCAATAGCTAATTCATCTGTAAATCGACTTTGTTATTGTTGTTGTTTAGCAATTGACATTTCTTGTTCGAGATTGGCAATTTGAATATGAAACCGCGTATGGTTTCGACGGAGGAGAAGAAATTCTTTCGGATCGTTTGAAAGTAGATTTTATTTTGTCGAAGATAGATTCAGACAAAAAAAACAACGAATGTACATTTAGATTCGAGAAAATCAACATCGTGATTTAGAATTAGTTCGTTCACGTTTACGTCAATGTTTTCGAAAAGTCAACTGTTTTCTTATGCCACATCCGGGACTTAAAGTAACCAATCGAAAAGAGTTCGACGGACGTTTATCAGGTTTGAATAGACTTTGACTTTTTCTTTTTTTTTATCTTTTGTTTTCTTTTTAGATATCGAAAAAGATTTCAAAGAGCAACTACGAGTTTTAATACCTGAAGTCTTCCGAAAAGACAACGAAAATTTTATCAAAGAAATCAATGGAGAACAGATAACATCGGCGGATCTATTCGAATATTTTAAAGTATTTAAGTTTTTGATTAAAACAAAAAACAAAGGCAAATCTCGATTTCCTTCAGAGTTATTGTAATGTCTTCGCATCGGGCGAGTTACCAACACCGAGAGCTATGCTTGAAGTATGACATTCGATTGAATTGCATTTTTTTCTATCTCGTCCGTTTTCTAGGCAACAGCAGAAGCGAATAATTTAGCTGCTAAATCTGCATCGAAAGAATTTTATATTCGTGCAATGGAACAAGTAAAACTTTTCTTTTCGAATTGAATTATCAAATAAACAAAAACGGTTGATTCTTTTTAAAAGCATTGCGGAGGCGATCGACCGTATATTCATCCGAATCAATTGGACGCTTTGCATCAAAAAGTTCGTCGAGAATCGATCGAAAAATTTCGTTGTGCACGAAAAATGGGCGGCGAATTATTATCACAAAGTTATCAACAAGAATTAGAAAATGAAGTCAACGAACTCTACGGTAAAACAAACAAATCTCTCGTTGTTCGAATCGGAACTTTTCTCTTTGTAGAAAATTATAAAAAACATAATGATTCGAAAAATGTCTTTGCATTCAGTCGTACACCGACGACATTCATCTCATCGATGGTTCTATGTTATTTAATTGCTGGCCTGTTAGATACGTTCTGGTTAGGTGGCTTAAATTTTATATTTATGTTCGGCTTTTGGGTTTGTTTCGGTTTGTTATTCGTGTGGTTATATACAAAATATTCGGGCGATCATGCCGAAGTTGGAGAATATATCGATCATTTTGCCGATGTTATTTGGAATAATGTAAAATAAAAACAAAAGGATTTCGATTGATAAATTTTTCTTTGATTTTATTTTACAGGGATATCAACCGGTCTACTCGAAATGTTTACAATCTGCACTACGTTCCGTTGTTGGTCATGCCAAAGTTGAATAACTTTCTCGTTTTCTATCTTCGTTTTTTCTGTGTTAATAATTTAAACTTGTCATCTTTCGATTATTCATGCTCGAATTTCCTTTCGTGATTTCTGAACCAAGTTGACTATTTGTTGTTTAGACAAATCGCGAAACTATTGCCATTTTTCTTTTCTTTCTTTTTTTCAAGACGAACAGTTTGACAACAACAATAACAACAACAAAAGGCGTTCAAGTGATTTCTTCCCTCTCTTTCTCTCGTTCTGTTTGTTTGTGCGTTTTATTCTTTTCTTTTCTTTTTTTTATTATTATACATATGATAAATATATGATGATGACGAAACGATCCATTCGATTAGATTTCAAAACGATACCTAGATCGACTTTTTAATTGACTGTTCAATAGAAAGAACTCGTTCGAAATGTGTTTTGTTGTTACTTAAAAAACAGGAGATTGAAAAATAGATTTGTGCATGTGGAAAAATCAGTTATAAATCGGATGATTAACCACAAATATGTTTCTCAAAATGTCAGTTAACAAAAATCAAACAAAAAAAAAGAACGAATGTGCTGTGTAATTTAGATTTCTCTTATAAACAAACATTTGTCATAGTAACAGGCCATTTTATTAATTTTTCTTCTTTCTCATTTAGATAAAAGCATTGACAATTAAGAATTTAGACGGATTTAAAAGAAAGAAAAATGCCTTGAAGTGTCTTTTTTTTTTCATACCCATTCAAGCAGAAAACACAGTTTTCAATTACATCTTTCTATTTTTCTTTAGTGAAACTAAAATTTATAAAAATCCTCATCTTTGATCAATGCGAAAATATTTCTTTCTTGTTCCCAAGTACATTCTATGTCAAGAAAAAACACACGCAACCATTTCGTCATGTTTTTTTATGAGTCAACTTTTATCGTTCGTATTATCTTTTACCTGTTCCAATTTTATGAATACTTGTTCGGTTTTTTTCTTTTTCTTTCTTTCTTTCTCTCTCTCGTTTTATATGTAAAGAAAACGAGTAAAAGCCGTCATTTGTTATGTATGCGTGTGTTTTTTCTCCACATCTCACTTTTTTTTCCTTCTATCACTTTCACAATCAAATAAACAATGAATCATATGGAATCATTTTGCGAAATAACCCCTCGCGTCATTCCAGTTTTCACAAAATTCTTTCCTCTTTCTTCTTTTTTTCCTCGTCGTCTAAGAACTTTGAAAAAAAAGCATGAAGACAAAGAACTAACCAGGCAAACATTAGCATAAACATCATCGTAGTTTATTGCGAGTAAGCATTTGTTTTCGTAAAATATCGCCTATGAATGTAAGGAACATGATAAAAGGCGTAACACGTTTTCATGACTTTTTTTCCTTCTTTTCTTTTTCTCCTGTGCTCAGACTTTAATTAATTACAGATCTAGGTAATTGAAGGTAAAATAAAAGGAGAGACTTTGACTATAAATAGATTTTGACATTTGTTCTTTCTACTAGAAAAGTCTCGTTGTTTTATCCAGTCCAATGCTTATCCGTTAGATTACATAGACGAACGACATGGGTTTTATTTTTATTTTTTTCTTCCAGTCTGACTAAACATGTACTGACATCTAGTATCGATTACATTTCATCGTATTATTTTTCAATTATTTATATTTTTTCATAATACTATCATAGAATATTTCTTTCATATTGTTATTGTTGTTGTTTTTACATTAATTAAGCGACACCTATTCATACAGCAGCTGAATGTTTAGCAAGCAAAACTTCCTATCCTAGAATAGAAAATCTTTTTTTTTTCTCGTGCCTATCGAAATCATATGAATAAAGTTATTTCGACGTCTATGAGTCATCTGTTAGGGAACAAAATAAAAACACATAGATTTCGTTTTGAAATGTTCGAAAAAAAAGTATCTATTTACGTGTACATGTTCTTGTTTTTCGTTTTGTCCTCTATGATTCAGTTCGAGTCTCGTTCTGTCAAGTAGAAATAAACTACACATGGAAATATCCGACAAATAAATTGCTTTGTCATTGTAGATTTTATGTTTTAGTAGTATTATTATTCTATTTTTTATATATTATCTATTTTTCATATTCTATGCAGTCTATTGAACAGTACTGATTGTGTCTAGTCGAGAATAGAAACAACAAAAAAACAAGTTATGCATCCAACATCGACAACATCGACAACAACAAATTCGAATAATGTCGGACAGTATTTTCCCAGTCCACCTGTGTCAACACTTCGTCGAGCTAGTCGACCGAGTAATATCAATTTATCCATATTCGATTCGAATCATAATCAACAATCGAATGATCCCGGTATTTACTCAGCACCGATTTATTATGTCAAACCATCGAATCATCAACAACAACAACAAACACATATTCCACAACCATCTCAGCCTCCTTACACAGCTTCATTTCAATATCAACAACATCCAATGCAAATTCCTAACCTATCTATTTACCAACAGCAGCAACAACAACAACAACAACATCAACAACAACAGTTGCTAATGGACCAATATTCTCAACATACGCCACACACATTTCCATTGCAAGCGTCACCGAATCATTATCAACAATATTTTTACTTTCCACCATCGAATGTACAGGTAAAACAAAGGCAAATAAGGATGTGTCAACGTTTTTGTTGTTCTTATTTTATCTTGATAAAATAGCTTGACATAACAGCAACAAACAATAATCATCAACAACAGTCAACTGTCCCGCAAAACGATCGTCTACGTGTCGTACAACGACAATGGTCAAATCCTGTTCTTAGTCCATTAATGGTCAAACGAATCAATGAAAATGCAGCATCAATGGTCATAGATGACGATGAAGATCCATCGGCATCCATCGACGCACTCGTTGGTATGTTTATTTTAATTCAATACAATAGTAGAAAAGAAAAAAAATTTCACTTTGTATTAGCTGATGTCGATTCAACGTCAGAGGATTTAGTCGATGATCAAACAAATAAAGCACTTGATCAAACGAAGAATTCATCGACAACACCGGCTCCTACGATATCTCCACCGCCTCATATGTATCTTCGTGGTACATCACATATTCTAACAACACCACCAAATCCATTGGCATCCAATGATCATCCTGATAATCAATTGACCGTGAATGCTAACTTTCAGAAAACATTCAGTCCTATACCGAGTGCTGGTTTTGAATTGACAAATTCAAATGTTCAATTATCAGCGAGTAATAATACAAATACTAATACATCTTATTTTACATTTGATACAAATCAATCTGATCAAACGGAATTTAAATCGACAACAACACAAAATGATACTATCGAGACAAATCTTAAGAAATCATCAATAATTATTAATACAGATATTCGAACGACAACAAAGATTACTGATGATAATAGTAATCATAGTTCGACAAATAGCAATGGACAACATTCGAAATCGAGAATATTTAGTCAGATGTTATCAAATTCAGGTAAATCTATATCGACAAGTAACAAAAAAAAACAATATGTTTGGTTTCTAGACCAGCAACGAACATCTCCATCAGAGCTAAATTCAAATTCAACAAACCCCAATCGACATTGCTGTACACATCCCGATTGCAATAAAGTATTTTCGAATGAAATTCATTTCTCTCTTTATACTTTTCTTCGTAGATATTTGCTAATAAAAGTGCTCTAGCAAAACATAAACTCACTCATAGTCAAGATCGTAAACATAAATGTTCAAAATGTAACAAAGGTTTCAAACGACTTGATCATCTGTAAGTTCGAAACACAAAAAAAATCGTTTTGAATTGTTAAATTTCTTGTTCGTCTAGTCATGGTCATATGTTAACACATGAAGAAGAAAAACCACATAAATGTCGTGTACCAACATGTAATCGAACCTATTGTGATGCTCGTTCATTGAAACGACATATTGAAAATACTCATCAAGATATTCTCGCTGGTATACACGATGGTACACATAGTGAATATCGAAAATATCTTCCCACGACAGCAATTGTCAAAACAAAAGATTTAACAATAAATAGTGATTTTTCAATTGATTCAATCGATAGCAATTCACCGCATTCGATCGGTGATAATGAACAATCGTTTAATATTCGAACAACAACAGGAGCTAAAGTGTTAACAACATACACCTATGATGAAGAGAAATGTGTCGAATGTCATATTTGTAAGAAACCATTTAAGAATGGTGCAGCATTGAATGGTCATATGCGTTTACATGGTGGTTTCAATGAAAAACAACCATCGCCTCAATCGGGTGAAAGTACACAACCGAAAAAGAAACAATCGAATCCGAAACGAAAACGTACGGAATCGCCTATGGTTATCAAACATGAAGAACAAGAAATGCCGATGATGGATAATTTCTATCCGACACAATCGAATAATCTTCAACAGTATTCATCTGTGCGTTCACGTTCAACATCATCGACAGTTCCATCACGTACTTATTCGAATGGGAACATTCAAAAGCCTCTTAGTGTTCAATCGACAGTAAATTCACAGTTATACAACGAGGAGAAATATAAAAAATCTCTGTCACCTGAAACTTTTCTTGTAAATCAACATGTAAATTTAGTTTTTTTTGTTTGGAAATTTTGATTTTAATTTGTTTGTCTTTTCAAGATGAATGGACATCCATCTCCACCCATGTACAACAACAATCCAATGGCTCGTCAACCACAACAATCGTCCTATTATCCTTCAACAGCAAATCCAATGAATTTAGTTCAACAAAGTTTATTTAACAAACTTCTCCGAGGACAAACTAGAATGCTTTATGCAGATGTCAACAACTATCAACCGCCACAATTAGAAGATTTCCATCGCTATACACCTTCACCAAGTTTTACTCATTCGCCTTGTAAAAAAACTAATTCTTCAAATATTTCGATCAACATTTTTGTTTTTCTTTTAGTACAAATGACAAATACTCCGGTGCCATCGCCCTATGCTAGTCATGCATCTCCAGTTTCGAATCTACCACATAATAGCATGGAATCAACGACAACAACAACAACAGCACCATCATCATATTCGTCGTCGAATATAGTGCTCAAGAAACGTATTCTCAATTCAATCGAACACGAATCCGAAGAAAACAAAATCAATCCATTACCTAATCATGAAACGAATGCAACGTTAACCATTGTTCCTGATGTTGATAGTCCAACAAAAAAATCTCTCTCGGGTTTTCTTATTGGTACACCTTCATCGACCGGTGCTAGTTCATCTTCATCGACATCGAGTCAAACACATTTCAATTATGATAATGTTCCAACAGAAACCAAACGTGAAAGTACGCCAAGTTCATTTCAATGGCCATCACAATTTCGTCGACAATTGAGTTTAAATGTGCCGTATCAAACATCTAATCCCATTCCGACAACGCCCTACACACCGCCACCTATGCTCAGTCCATTTCGAAAAGGCGAAGGTCTCTACTATCGAGTTTTCTCCCAGCCAGGTCCTACATCTTCCGAAACGCCATCGATTCCAACAACACCTGTCACCGAAGAATCAACGAATCCGAAAATCAACGTAGGACCAGAATATCAAGCCAATATACCTGAATATCGGCCAACACGATACCGTCAGCCTGATAATGAGTCGACTCAAGATGAACTTCTCTTTTCGCCGCATGATTTGCCTGAACTCGATGAAAAAGCTTTAGAATTATTCGAAAAATTGAATCGTTCCAATCCGAATCTGTTCGCATCTCGAACCAATCAAACATCGTACTCAATCGAGCTCGTCTACATGCTCTTGTACGAGTACAATGGCAATCTACAGCGAACACTCGCCGCTCTTTTAGAAGGCACAGCCAATGATATCAAACAATGTCGACCCATACATCGATATCGATTTCCTGAATGTGATATTTGGACGCCAACTGAAATCGATGCATATACAAAAAACATACAAAATACCGATAAAAACTTCGAAGCTGTTAGTCGAGCTGTAAGTTGTTTTTGTTTTCTGTTTTTCATTGTTTTTGATTACTTATAAATGCTGCAGGTCGGAACAAAAACTGTCAAACAATGTATTCAATTTCATTACATGCCGAAAGTGAATTTAACTTCACGAAAGATCTATCCGATCGGAACAAGTTCGGTTGTAACACGACGAAAACGTGTTCAATTAGATAAAGCAAAATATCAATTCGACGATGATGCATCATCATCATCACCATTCAATGATTTACGTTTCGTAAGAGATTGTCATTGATCTAGTCGATGAATATCTTCAATTCGTTTTCGTATTTAGGATGAAGACAGTGATAGTACATCTTCCGCTCAACACAACAGCTGTGATACAAATGATTATTCACGAGTAGGATTAAATTGAATTTTAGTTTTTTTTTTTAAATGAAAATTTCTATTCGATTGTTTGCCAGGGTTTTACAAGTGAACGAGCACATCGTGCATATCGACATGAACAACGTCGAAATGCATCGACAAAACGAAAATAAAAAAATTCAATACATTTACGTTGCTTTTCTTTTCTTTTTCCTTTGTGTGTAAATAATTATTTATCCATTTTCAGTTCTTTCCGAACGAACAACATATTTTCTTTGTTTTGTTTTCTTTTTGCCTTATATTCTATTTTAACAACAGAGACAATGGTGAATTGGATCTCGGTGTGTATGCGTGCGTGTGTGTGTGTGTGTGTCAGATTCATTTATCTGTTTTGTGTACTTGTGTTTTTTCTTTCTCAACTACATCTTAACAGATCGATGTAGGTTATATTTTTTTTCTTTCTTGTCTCTCTCTTTCTCTCAAAAACAGTGAAAAAAACGAAGAAAACAAAAAAATAATGGTGAAAGTTTTGTTTGTTTTTATTCTTATTATTATATATTTAAATATATATATACGTATATTTAAAAAAAACACACAATACTGAAATTGCTTGTTCAAACATCGGTGATATGAGTATCATCGAGACATTTTGATTTTGTTTCAGGTAAAATCAATGAAGAGAGAAGAATAAGAACGCCTAGAAGAGCTGAGCAATAGAATGTATACGTTGAGTATTCATCAGGTATGAGCGTATGAAGAATTGGAACGAGTATAACACCAAAACGGCTGAATGAAAAAAAGAGACCATTCGTCGTCGTTCGAATCGATGTCGGAAATATTTCAGGAACAAATATGCAAATGATACCTGTCGTTGCTGAAATAGTAAATTTACCTATTTGAGCAAATAGAATTGATATTGTCGAATGAGATTGTTTCATTGTTGGAATTAAAATAAGACAAATAATCGTTAAACTCATCATGATAATAAATGAACCTTTTCGACCGAATCGAGTTGAAATTAAACATGAACTTACAAGATAACTTAAACTTTCGACAATAGCTCCAATAATAATTAATAAATAGGGTGACATATTCAACATTGTTAAACCATAACTAATTTGAATATAAAATAAAAGTACATGAAAACCAATCGAAGCTGATACAATTAATTGAATGAAGATTTTTGGATGACATAAAAGTTTTAATTGATGTCTATGAAAATCTGAATTCGTTTTCGGTGTAATTTGATTCGTTTGCTGATGGATAAGATCTTGATATGATTCATACCAATTGGTTTCATTTTTTCTATTCATTTTGGCAATACGTTTTAGAAGTTCTTCCAATCGAACATAATCTTTCTTTGCATAGAAATACATTGGTGATTCGGGCATGAAATAAAGATACGGAAGTACCAAACCGATCGCAATCGTATTTGTCCATTTAAATTTTAACCAATCACGTGTAAAATAAGCAAATATTGCTATTAGAATTTCTCCAATTGTATAGGCAATAAAAGCGAGATTACCTGCAGAACTTCTATGAGATATTGTTGTTAATTCAAGTATGAGAATAAATGCTATCATATAAATTGGAATAAATAAGCCCGATGCAAATTGATTTAAAAGTAGAATAAAAAATTTCGAATCGACTGTCAATGGTATCCATTGAAGAATAATTTGTGTAAGAAAACAAATGCAAAACGATGGAATTGTTAATAGAATAATTAATCGTTTTCGTCCGTATTTATCAGCTAATGTACCAATAATAATCGATAGAAAGCCAGCACATTGTGTAGCTGTTGCAAGCCAACTTTTTCGTGATTTATTCTCACAAATTAAATTTGCTTCTTCGGTAAATGTATAACCGAATATTGAACGATCGTAGATCGTATCGTTTGCACATGTTTGTCGAATTTGATTGTCAACAAACCGACGAAAACAATTCTTATCAAGATATTTTCGAATATAGATTTCATGTGTTCGATTTATTGGATAATATTGATTGTCATTCAACCAAATATTATCTAATAAACGACATCGATGATCGGGTTCAGCTGCAGCAAATACATAATAGAATGCGACAATACTGGCATAAATAGAAAATAAATTGAGAAATATATAATGCACAAATTGAAATCGATGAAAATCGCCGCATTTTTTCAAAACCTCATCGAGTGAATAACTATTAACAGCTAATGATGAGACACTTCGTCGAATAGAATTAACTTCTACCTAATGAAAATATTGAAGTTTTATTCTATTTATTTTATTGAATCGCTTACATCTAATCTATCCATTCCTATCAAGTAGAAGGGAAAGAAAATAAGCGAAGTAAATATAAATAATCGTTATTTATTTGCACTTTTGCTTGACATGTAGCTAGGCAAAAAAAAAATATGTCCTTCGAGCTGCAAGTTTCTTGCGTTCTTTCATCATAAAGTAACATAATTTTTTTTCCTCTTTTCTTTCTTTCTTTTTTTATTCGCATATTTACATATTTTTAAATAAAAATAGGACAATATCCATATAACCAAGATAGATCGCAATATGTAATGGCAGCCAACCATCGTGATTTGTTCGACATAGATCACAATTTGCATATTGTACAAAAAATTGAATTAAATCCAAACGATTATATAGACAACAAAGATGTATTAGCGATTGTCCATGATAATCGAATGAATTCCAATTCATATTCAATCGTTGACATTTGTAAATTAAATGTTGAATATCGATAATATTGGCTTGTTCGACAATAAGTTTGTACAAACGATGTGCGAGCGTATGCTGATCAAGAATCATGTGAATGAAATGATCTATTTCTTGTGACTAGCAGGAAAGAGAAAATGTTGTTGTTGACCGTGAGATCCGCCTTGTCACTTCGATGAAATTCGACACCTTCTCTTTCTCTTCTTCCGTAGTGAGATATGCGTTTCAATTTCTCATTCTCATGCTTAACACTATTGACAGTTTAATGTGATTCGAACAGAGTAATTGATAAGAGAGATACGTAGATATTTATTTAACAAAATTTAAAAAAAGAAAAAGAAGTTCTATCACAATGTGTATGAGTTAATTTTCATTGTCACTTTCGTCATGTTGAACACGTAATCGATCGAGTTGATTCTCTGATTTTGACGTCACAACATTGCCTTGAATCGTTCGTAGATCACGTCTCGAACGTCGTAATGATGTTTGTGATATCGTTCGTCTTAATGATGTCCACGACATATTTCGTCGCCATGTCCATGCTTCATCGTATTCTCTCATTTTATATTGTAAACCATTTAATAAAGCCATAACAAGTATGAGTAGAATAACAAATATCGCAAGAATAATTGCAAGAACTAAACCGAAATTATTTAATAAACGTGAACGAATTAGAAGTGACGATGATGATGAGGAAAATATCGAATAATTCAATGAACATGCGAGATAATTTCTATCGTACAATTGTCGAATAAGTTGACTATCGATTTCGAATAGATTTGTTCGAGTTATTGTTTGATTCGAATTGATATCGGTTAAACTGTCGATGATCGAACGACAATGTGATTCTTTTCGATCGAAATAACATTGATCCATGAGACGAGCTGTTTCATGTCCTGAAAGTGCTCGTATACATGAAATATATTGACCATCGAGTTGTCCAAGTTTGTATGCGAATAGTAACGGACAATTGCAAATCGATGTATTGGAAAATAACCATGGACTCGTTCGAGGTGCTTGATAAATTGAACATGAATGATTTGAAATTTGATTGAAATGAAGTTTTAGATTTTTATTCGATTGAAACCATTTTATATAACGAATACGAGAAAAATAGAGATCGGTTTGCGTAAGATTTGATGTTGATAAATCAATAAATGAAATATCATGAAAATAGATTTTTTTAATATGAAAATTTTTCTCGAAACGAATAACCGTTGTCGATGAGAAATTCATTTCAATGAAATTTCCTTTTCCTATTGGCAAACTATTCGATGCAAAATTAATAATCAAATTCGGATCACTATATGGATTAGTTGATGATATTTTCAAATGATTATTCGATAGAGTTATATTCGAAAATGTTTGTGATAAAAATGATAGACCACGAAGTGTATTCAATGTTAAATGAATTCGACTTTGATCGTTGATTGCTTGTTGATAGAATGAATCGAATGTATGAGATTTTAAACATAAACATGTGCCTAATGTTTGAATAGTGAAATTCAGTAATGATTGATGAGCAAATGAAATATTTTGAAATGCATAAGAATCGATAGTTAAACGATTAAGAAAAACAATATCGAATTGTAAACTACTTGATGTTTGTAATTGAAGTGAATGAAATGCGTAAGATTTTAAATGTAGATGAGAAATAAGTTCGAATTGAAATGAAACGAGAGTATTCGATGGAAGAATAAGCGATGAAATTGAATATTGATCGAAAATGATTGTTTCCGTACGAGAAATAAGAAATTCGACTGATGATAATCGGTCAGTTTCATCGAATAGATTCGAATGAAAATGTACTTTCGTTACGGATGATATATCGAAGATTAAACGTGATGATGAAGCCATTTTTATGCCTGAGAGTGAATGTTTATCAAATGTGCATGCATAGAAAAATTTAATTATAATACGTAATGTTGAATAAGATCGAAGATCGAGACCATGAAAAGTTTTTTCGGTTAGATTTAACCAAGAATTCGGTGCTGATAATGTTAATGTTAAGGTTCTATTCGGTTTTTGTATAATTAATGATTGAAATGCATAGGGTTGAAATGTTAATGTTAACTGTCCATTGAGAATCATATTGGTATCATATGAACCAAGATTAAAATTTGCAAATGCTCGTGCTGGTACATTAATTAATTGTGTGAGAATAATATCACGTGATGTTAAACAATCGTAACAATTCAATGGAATATAATCGAATACACGTGGTTCATAATCATTCGGTTGAAATTGAATTGATGATATTAGAAGAAAATAATTAAGAAAAATAATTAATGAATAATATTCAATCATAACTAGAAAGAAACAACTAAGTCAATCTTTCAAATGTTGCATGTTACTGTCAAAAAGTTCAGTGAGTTATAATAGACAAAATTCTCTTTCAACAACAGGGAATACTTGAAAAAAAAGAAAAAGAAAAAGCGTTTTCTCTCTCTCTCTCTCTCTCTCTCTTTCTATTCACTTGCTTGACAGCTCAAATCTTGATAGGTCCTAATTTTTATTGCTCGATTCTTTAACGTTCATTATTAATTTCCTGTAAAGCTTTTCTTCTCATTCACCTATTCAATGATGAATAGTATATAAGAAGATTTGAAGTTATAATCACTTAAAGACGAGTAATCAATAGCAGGAAAAAAAAGAAAGAGAAAGAGTTGTAAATCTGTACGGCAACTAATCATTGATTCGGCGATATTTTTCATCTTCAGAGGTGATTTGTTTAGACAAATGGCAAAAGAAATATCAAACTAGATAAACAACTCTTTTGTTATTCTTCGAACAAACTAAGGTGCATAATTAGACTCTTTTTTCTTCTCTACTAGTTCGAGTCATAAAACAAATGTGTAATATTATATTCTCATAGCATGAAAAGGATATCCTATATATATATTTCTTTCTTTTTTTTTCTTGCTGTAAAAAGGAAATACATTACATTGAATGTGACTTCGGAAGAAGACAAAAAATGCATACATCTATTCATTAGTACTCAAACTTACGCTTAAGATAAGACACATACTACACTACAATCAGTCAGATAAGATGAGTGAACAGTCGAATGGTCATTTCTTTCCATCTAGACACTGTATATGAACTTGCCTTCGAGCAATCTAATGAATGCATCAAATCTTAAGTCACACGCACGTTCATCGAAAGGAAAGAAAAAGAGAAGCAAAGAGAGAGAGAGAGACTATAGATATGTATACAAAAGAATTTTTTCTATGCAATTATTCCTGAAAAGACAACTAAGCTTTAGGGTAGCGACTGCTGATGTGTGTGAGTGAGAGAGAGAGAGAGAAAAGAAAATCAACACAATGATTCATTGATTTAGATTTGGACGATGATGATGTTATTATTATTACTACTATTTGTTGTCTGTTTATTGAGAGAGCAAACAAAACGGAAATGATTCATTTAAGAATGTTACCTTGATCAAAAAAAGTAATTATTTGTCGGACTAATCGATTTATGTTGTGAAAAACAAAATGATCTAGTGAAGTGTTATTTACATGAGAGAAAAAGAGCGACGACAACTACTCATTTGCCATTTCCGGTTCAAATCACATATATATATATATATATATTTTATTTCAATGAAAAAAAACAAAACTAAACAAAGACAAGAAAGAAAGAAGAAAAACTATTTGTTGCTGTTGCTGTTGTTAATTTCACACTCTCACCGGAAGTATATAGAGCTGGAATTGTGGTAGATTTTTCTGAGTTAAGAACAATCTCCAATCAAGAAATATTTGTTGAGATGATTGTTGATGAATTTGAGAGGATGTTTTCTCGATTTTCGTTGTTGATCGTACGTATGGCATTGATGGTCGAATAATTTGTCGATTTAAGAATGTTGATGTACGCGTACGAGATACGGATATTGATGATGGATGTAGAATCTTTGCGTTTTGTTCCGACAATGATTTCGACCAAACAAAACGCAAACGTTCAATCCATTCACGATCGAGTTTAACAGCAATTTTCTCGGCTTCAGATAAACATATTCGCCAATCGAAATCATTCTAACAACAAAAACATAATTATTAAAAGTGCAAAAATGTGTTTTTATATTTTCTTACATCAATAGAAAAATTATTTTTTCGTTTATAATCATTTATTAATCGATCATAATAAGCTTGATAGATCAATATTCTCGTTCGATTCCATGGAATTGATGTTTCATTAACATGTTGATCAATAGAATTTAAAAGAAATGAATGTTGACTTATCGAATCGTCGTATTCTTTCGTATAGTAACAATGTAATAATTGTGTTTCAATTAATTTAATTAATGCACGTTTAAAACGAAAATCTGTCATAGATAGATGCATTTGATCGTATTTAATTTGATGTAAAGCTTGTTGGAAATGTATTTTCGAAAGATTTAAAAACCCTAAACGTATATAAATCTGTGCCAATGTACAATCACCATAGACAGTCAATAGACTTTGTTGATTTGGACCTGTTAATAATTTTTTTCGATATTTTGTTAAATTTTCAAGAAATTCAATTGTTATCGGTAATAATTCATAGCCAAGTTCAATGGCAACATCAACAATTAAAATATAATACCAAAATTTCGAATAACAATTCATTGTTTGTTCGCTAAGATATTCGAGATGTTGAAGAATTAATTCAATATTCGATATACGCATTTCACCGATTAATGCCAATGTTAAATGTATACATGTTTCAATAAGAAAATCATTTTCATGAAAACCAGTTAATAAACGTTTTGAAAAATATCCATCGAGAATAGCTGATTCAAGTGAACTTTGTTTTAATTGAATAATTAATGTTAAACTTTTCAATTTAGCTAATTCTAGTTTTTCACGACATGTTAAATATGACCACCAAAATGTTGTGAGATTATGAATTAAATCTAGACATTGTTCTAAATTATTTTGACAATAAAAATATTCAATAAGAATAATTGTACATGGTAGAGAAAATGTCAATGGATAGATATGATAATTTAGTTCGATGAGAGTATGAAGCGATTCAATCGATTGATGCCGTAGAAGATGATATTGTAAAAGATGATATTGACAGATTAAATATTCTAAACGATATTTTTCAACGAATGAACTAAACGATTCAGTTTGCTGAAATAGACAAACAAACCAACAAATAAGAAGAAGAAAGATTATTTGTATTGCACTTACAGATGTCTGAGAACTAAAACTAACATTAGCTGAACAATCTTTATTTTCCTTGAATTGTATTCGTTTTTCTTTGGCTGTTTTTGGTATTGGTGGAATAGGAACTTGTAACTTTTGTTTCATTTCATTTAAATTATTTAAACTTTGTTCAGTTAAAATTTGTGCTTGACTAAATGAACGTGTTCGTTGTAAAACAATAGCTTCGAACAGATTATATGTATATTTAGTTAATGAATACTGATATTGATAATATGTTTGTTGTTGATTGATAATTTCATTTTGATATTTTTGTAGAAATTTTCGTCCATTTTCAATTTCAACAAGTAAACGTTGAAGATAATTTAAACGTAATAATAAATGACAGATTTCTAAACGATAATAACTTATTCGATCGAATTGTTTTCGACGTAGAAAATCTCGTTTATCATCCGTCGATTTTTCGTACATATCATATAAATTCGTGTGATATTCGACTAATTTCATGTAAACAGTTAGAACATAATCGATACATTGACATAAACGTAGATCATTGAATGTCAAATATTCATTTGAATCAATATCTGAAGGTTGTTTCTCATTGATTTTCATTTGATAAACAAATTGAATGAGATTTTTATATTTAACATAGGATTGAAATGTTGAAAAGACATTCGATTGTTCATAGAGTTGTTCGAATGTATGTGTGAGATGGATTTGTTGATTGAGAAGATCTAAATTCGATGAGATTGATATCATTAAATCTCGATCAAACATCGGTTGTTCAAGTAATTCATGATCAGTTGGACATGGTCGAAATGTTTTGTTTGTCGATGAAATTAATACTCGACGAACTTTTAACCAATGTGAAGATTTTTCCGATGGACTTTTTTCAATTGATTGTTGTTGTTGTTGTTGTTGTTGTTGATTATTATTATTATTATGTTGATCGATGATGGTCGTTGTTGATCGACAGAATAGAATTTGAAAACAACGATGAAATACTTTGTAAAATCGATGATTCTTTGATTTAATTGAGATTTTATCCATGTCTTGAGATTGACTCGAATGATGATCATCAATTGTCGATGAAATCGATGTTTTCTGTTCGTTAATAGTATTATTACTATTATTATGATTATCATCACTATTTGTAAACCGACGAAATGGTGATAATGATCGACGTACTCGTACGGCATTAAAACCACTTGTATCATAACTATTCCGTCGTTTTTCAATATTCTTCGAACCATAATCATGAATACGATGTACAACACCAATCGGTGCCGTATTCGGTTCAGTAGGTAGATTCGATGATGTATTCGAACGTAATTTCGTTCGAATATTTAATGAACGAATACGAATAATATGTTTAATATTATTATCAATATCTTTCAATGCAGCAAGTCGAACAATATCGATGAAAGCATGTTGTGAATGACTTTTCATTCGACGTGTAAGATCGTCTTGTTTTTGTACGAAAAATGGATTGTCATTTCGTGGTGCACAAGTAAAACAAAGTATTGAACATTGATTTTCAAGATAATCGATTGCGTTTCGTGTGAGTAAACGTTTGAGATTTTCCATCAATGAATTATAGATTCCATCACGTATTGAAACATGTGAAAATGCCATGAGACGACATTGTGATGGAAAACCGCCGAGATTTTGTCGACAAAAACATTTTATGATTCGACTTGGACTGTTCTGTTGATGTTGATAGGCACATTCGATGACTGTTCGTTGCATCATGTCTAGAATGCATGAATTAATATTGAGAAGTTTTTTCGATTGTGGATCGACGAGATGACAAAGAAATGAACGAGAAAATGTATTGCCAATAATCGCAGCTATTTTAACGAGTAGACTTTCGCCTTCCGAAAGACGATCAATACGACACATGATATAATTTTGAAAATTTTGTTGACAATGTGCAGCAAAATCTGTCGTATTCGAATCGCGAAGAAGACAAATGGCATTTGTTGGCAAATGTTGTTCGTTGATTGACAAAGATTTTCGACGAGAAAATAAACTTTTAAATAGACTCGATTGATTCGATGGCATACGAATAAGTTTATCGAAATCACCTTCGATAAGATGAGTATCATCGTTTTCATTCGAATCTGTTATATAGATTTTATCTTGACGTAAAAGATCTAAGAGAATTTGTTCACAAAATCCAGGCACACCTTGAAATGAAACAAAAAGAAACGTCTTTTTAGAAATAGAATGTACGTTTTGATCTCACCATGACAATTTTCATTCAATATTTTCACAAGTTTACTCGGAAGTTTACGAACAGATAGTATTTGACATCCTAAAACAAGAGCAATTTTCGAATTATTTTTAAAAATCTAAATCTTTTGCTTTAACCTAATGTAGCAAGATATCGGAATTCTAAGCCAGGTAACCTGCGTAGATAAACACGTGAATCTGTACTTATTGATTTAAGTATGTCAGAAGTTGATCGATCATAATTATTATTTGTTGGTGGTTTCATTGAGAGAATTAAGAGAGATTTATTATGACTGCCTAATGTTAATAGATGTTTCAATGAACTTTCATCAGCAAAATGAATATCATCGATAAAGAAGAGAATTTTCGAAATCGATGACAACAACGATGATCGTTGAACAGAATTTGATGTACTATTCGATTCATTTGTATTTGTTACTGTTGGTGTATCGATTAATTGATTGAGAATATGTAATAATAATTCCGTTAGATTATTTTCATAAAATCGAATAGAATTTTGTTGATTTTCATCGATTTGATATCGACGAAAGCCAACATCTAATAAATCATTCAATAGGAAAAGATTTCGTTTCAAATAAATTTCCGATGATTTATTCGAATCGAATAATCGTAAAATCATCTGTTCACGTTCGTATTGTGTTAAATCATTTGAATGAAAATTTAATAATTGTTTTAATAATGATCGTAGTAAATTAAATTCATTGAAACGTTGTTCCAATTGACAACAATAATGAATAATACGTTGTGAACAATTTTCAAATGAATCAACAAGAAATTGTAATAAACGTGTTCGACCGATTTTATCATCACCTTCGAAAATAATTGCTGCTAGATCGCGTCGTTTACGTTCGGGCTCATCGAGTAACATTATCTGTGTTGCAACAATCATTAATTCAACACGTCGTCCTAATAAAGGATAACATTCAGTTCGATGTTCAATTGTTTGTTCTGTATTTAAATTTGGATCATATTGCCAAATAATACCAACATTATGCATACCCTTGAAAAATGAAGAAAACAAACAACAATTTCTCATTAGTAACCATTTTTTTAAAATGTACTTTTAAGATTTTATCAGGTAGAATTTGAAAGAATCGAGAATTTAATCGTGAATTATAATATGTTTCTTGATCACATGAAATGATATTTGGATAATTACACATTAAACGTGCTGCCATATTCACTTTTCTTCCAATGACTGTATATTCACAGCGTGCAACATGTCCAACAACGCCACAATATGTCAAGCCAGTTGTCACCTAACCTAACGAAAATAAATCATTAACAATAAAACGAAGCAAATAAACATACACCAATCGAACATTGTCTAATCAATGAATGTTGTTTTGTCAATGTCGAATGTATCATATGTGCACATTTAAGTGCATTTGCCGTATCATCACCTTGTTTATAGCCTGGCAATCCGAAAACACATAGAAATGACCAACCTTTATCGAAAACTAACCCTTTGGTTAGTACACCGCCCATCATTTTAGTTAATTCATAAATATCAATGAATATTTGTTGCATAGATTGTTGAAGATTAAGTTCTGTTGATTGTTCATTTGATATATCAAGATTAATAAATGTTATTGTCACACGACGTAATTCAGACAGATAATCAAGTGATTGTCGACGCTCAATACGTTGATAAACACAACGAAGTAAAAATGATGGTATTAAATTATCGATTTTCGTACAGAAATCATCGTCGACATTCATCAATGAATTTATCGATGATGATCGATGATTTTCATTCAATAGATCGAAATTTGAATTTGTTAATCGTTCATTTAATTGAATTCGTTCTCGTTCATCATCGTCATCATCACCACTAATATGATTATCAATTGATTCGAGATATTTAACTGCAATATGTTCACCATCGTCGATCGGACGAAATTCACAACAATATGAACTTGTTCGAACACGATCATAAACCGATTTCGTTAGAATAATATCACCAGCTACACACAATTGTTCACATATATTCACATGTTTAACACAATCACCTGTTAAAATATAATGTTTAAATTCATCGGTGCCAATGAATAATGCTTGAACACAACCGTAAGCAAGTGCAATTTTCAAACGAAGTACAACGCCAATATCAGTTTGATAGGTTCCGAATTTTTCTTGAAGATTAATTGCACATTTTAATGCTTGTTCAGGTCCTGTTTGTTCATTCGTCCATAGAGCAAGTATAGCATCACCTGCAAATTTATATATATCACCATAATGTAATAAAATACTCGATACAAGTCGATCGAAATACGTGTTCAATGTATGTGTTAATTGATCGATGCCTAAATGTGCATCGTTTGAATATTGTTCAGTTAATACTGTAAAACCTGATACATCAAGAAACAGTAATGTTGTATGTTGATATGTATGTTCATTTGGAATTCGTGTATTGCCATTTGAATCAATTAAATTATTTAAATTATTTAAAACAATATCTGGAATGTGTGCAAGTATTTGTTGACTATTGAATGATATATCATCACCCTCATCATCATCATCGTCATCGTTATTCGTTGAATTTGAATTCATCAGTGAACTAATTTGTAATGTTGCTATGACCATTCGTAATGTATTCGTTGCTAGTGAAGATAAATCTCGAGACCATATACGTCGTATTGATTGTCTCTTACGTTTTCTCTTTTTAAATGATGATCGAGTTTTTGATTGAAGTGTATTTGACTGTTTCGCATCATCCATTGATAGTAGACAAACAGACAGAGAAAGAAAGAGAATAGAACACCCACACACGTCGTTACTCTAAAAGAAGAAACCAGATAAGATTAGATTTGAAAAAAAATATTCCTAGGAATTTTTATTATCAAAAGTATTTTAATCTAAACTTATAAAAGGACAAGGAATTCTCTTTCTTTTTTTGCTGTCTGATTATTATCTGAATCGAGTCTCCCTCAATATACATATATATATATATAAATGTGTTTGTGTGTATTCGTGCATCTTTTTATCCCTATCTCATGCTGATCTTGTATCCAAGAAAATGTTATCAACAATTGGCATTGACAGTAATAACAACGACATTTGTCTTTGTTTCGAACAGATTTTCTTCGTTGTGTATATACAAAGCTTACAAGCGATATGATTACAGGTAGATATATATATATACAAATATATCGTCGATATCGATGCCTGAAGTCGAGGATGTTTAGCACACACACACACACACACACACATGCATGTTCTTATCAGATGATAGAATGCGATTAGGCACGATGAAGAACATATAGAACACCAATTACTCGAGTATTCCGTCAAAGTAATGCTCTTTTGTCTTCGTTTTTTTTTCTTGGCGATCATGATCATCAGTCATTGACGAAAGGGATAGTCTGCAAAGGAAAAAAAAATACCGCAGTGTAGTTAATCCAGTACATACAATTCTTATTTTTTCTTCTATTTGTTGATCAGTTCTATCAATAAAACAGCAATCTTTCATATTAAAGATATTGATTGGAAATAGACAAATCTATGACACTAATAATTTGAGTAGTATACAAAAAAAAGAGAGACAAAGTCAATCAGTCGCCAATTAGGATTCTTTTTGATTAATATCAAACTCGTTTTTCAAAAACTCGAGTCTGTACATAAATTGTTTCATGATGACCTTCATCAATCAAAAAAAAGATCCGAAAAGAATTCATTTGTTGTTTTCTGCTTCACATATCCATATAAAAGTCATGATCAAAGTTTAATATAATCCATATGCGTATGTTATTTTCTTCTGTTTGCTTAATCGTATATTGATAGACGAGGAAAAGATAGAGACTATGTCTGGGTCTCTTTGCTTCTCGTTCCCTCGTTGTTTTTAGTCTGTTTATTGAAATTGTAAATAAATATGAGAAGAATTTTTTACAACAAGAAGAAATAAATGTATTCGTCATTAAATTTTCATATTTTTAATCGATTGATAATCAAAAAATTGATATTTCAAATGGCTTGTTGGTTCACAATTAATTAATTCTTCTTCATCACTGTCATCAGGCGCAACGTAAACAACTGCTAATGTTATATCACCTTTCTATAAAAAAGAGAATTTAGTTTTATTAATCAATTTTTTGAACAAAAATCATACCACCGTTGAAAGTATTTTCACTGCGTCAGCATGTTTAACATTTCGTAGATCATATTTATTCACAGATAAAATTGAATCACCAACAAACAATTGACCTGATTGATAAGCAAGACCATTCTTTGAAATTTCCGATATTAAAATTGGTAGGCCATGTTCTTTGCCACCTGTTATCGAAATACCTAATGGTTCTTTGGCTTGTTTATGTAATCTAACTGTACGCATTTCTCCTACACCTTGATGCTTTTTTGGATCCTATTTATAACAAACAAAAGAAAAGAAGAAATAAGCTCTTTTTTCCTCTCTAAAATTCAATTATCAAGTTACGTGTCCGGGCGGAATGGCTAAATCTTTATTGAGAATTTCTTTTCCTCGACAGGCTCGTATGACAGTTTTATGTCGATTTAAATGTATTTCTGATTCTAATTGATTCCAAAGATTTTCATATGTACTATCTCGAGTATCTCGATTTAATAATTGAATTTGTTGAATTCGTCCAGCTAATTCCTTATCGAGATATTTCGTTGTCAAACGAAGACCATAGATTTCCGATTGAAGATCGATATTTTCATTTTTTAATTTTTCATTTTCTTTCTCATATTCACGCGCTTGAATGTCACTCATAAGATTCTGTTTGAATTCTTCTCGTTGTTTACAAATTTGTTCTTCCTGGAGAATAACAAAACAAAAAAGATTTGATTATTTTTTTCATTTGAAATTTCATCATACTAATTTCTGTCGAATTAAATCAGCATCGTGAATATCTTCATTTTTCAACATTTCACATTCTAATCGCGCTGTATGCAATTGAGTAAGAATCGTTTGCATGCTTTCGTCTAAACTTTTTCGATCAGCTTTAGTTCCGAGTAATTCACTTTGCAGATCGATAACTTTAGCCTATTGAAAATCGAAAAAATAAAATAAAATGTTGTTGTTAATAGATAACGAACCTCTAATTTAGCATTCATCTGTGAGATTGTTTGTGTTTTATGAACAAGTTGAGCAAAACATGAATTCATTGTATTCATTTTAGCTCGTAAATCATCGGCAACTTCATATTGATCGAAATCATTTTCATTAATAAGCATATCCAAATCGACGAAAGCTTTATCGAATTCTTTTTCTAGAATATCGATCCAGTGAAAGGCCTGACTCACAACAGTTGTTGCCATTGATGAAATGAGTGAACGTGAAGACATTTTAAGAGAAGAGGAAACTTTTTAGAGGCTTTTTGTTATTATTTTACGCGACATCTACTTGAGTAGTTTTCTTCTTCTTATTTTTTTTATTCTCTGTAAGAAAAAAAAAAAGAAAGAAACAAAGAGGTGAACAGTATGAACAGAGTTGATCTATTGATTATTAATATTTGCAACGAACGGTTGAAGCATTTGTACAAATTCATTTGCTGATGGAATACGTCCTGTTTGAAGTTTTGACCATAATGGTACATCATTGACAGATATCTCAAACGCACCCGTTGAGATTAAATATGATTCGAGTGAATTTGAAATAAAAAATATCATCAGACAAGCATACATTCGATTTTGTAATGCCCAAAGATAGATTCTTGGCGTTGGCATACGTAGGAATACGAATGGATTTTGTCCGAAAAGAAGACAAACAAGAAGAGCCATTTTAATCATTGATAAACTTTTAGCTAATGCAGCTTTCAATGGTCCCGGAGAGTAATTTTCTCCGACGATGCCCATTAATGGATAATTCTTTTGAACTAATTCAGAAAATTGTTTGAACAGATTTTGATAACCACAACTAAAGCAATATTGAATTTTAATTGTCGATGCCGTTTGAAGTTTTAATTTGGGTGGTGGTGGTGGCGTATCGATTGAAGATGAATTATCATCCTCATCATTCGTTGAATTTTTATTACTATGATATACTCGATTAAGATCATAATAAGTTAAAAGTAATACTGCACTAATACTAAACAATAATTTAGGATCGAACATTTTTCTTTTTTTGACTACTAGCTATGTTGATCGGATTCAGTGAATAAGTAAGTAGTATTACAACAATACAACTACCACTCCTGACCCAGTTTATGATTGTTCTGTACCAATCATTGAGCGAAGCAAAATGACATCTATCGGACAGATTACAGTGTATGAAATAAGTGAGTGAGTGTGTGTGTGCTTTTTTTTTATTTGAATATTTTTGAAAATACAGATGATTTCGATGGTGTTCGTTTAGCAGTCGTAACTGTCGGCTGTTGTGATGTTTTAGTTGGCGATGTTGATATCGTTTGTGTTGATATATCAGGTTGTTTAATTGTTTTAGCAACATGCGCTGCTTTATGTGCTAACGTTGCTGGTATAGGCGGTGGAAGAGGTATATTCGATGATGAGATTTTTTCGTTTTCAATCGATGATGAATTCGATGAGACAGATGATGATGGTGATGGTATATTGACATGTGTTTGTTCTTCATCGATAGTATTCGATGCAACTGTACGTTCACGTTCTTTTCGAACTTCACGTACAGTTCGATGAAATAATTGTTGAACATATTCATAATCATCGGCTGCTGTTGTTTCACAGAAACCACATTGAAATTTGGCTGCTATTGATTCACCTTCAGATTTCGGAATCACTCTAGAAAAAGAAAATATTATTGTTTGTAATTCTCTTGAGTTTGCATACCGTATTCGTTCGAGATCTAATTTATTTCCAAGTAAAATAATAACAAGTGAATTATTTGAAAACGATAAATTTTTCGAATAAACATTTATAGCATCTAAATAAGCAAGAGCCATTTCGAAACTATCCTGTTGAATAATACTATAGGTAATAATAACAGCATCAGCCCATTTTAAATAATACGGCAAACGTTTATCATCCTAATGAGAAAAAAAAATTTGAGTCGATTGTTTTTTTTTGTACAAACTTTGCCGTATGTGTCCATGACTTTAACAAGAACTTCTTGTTGATCAACAAGATCAGGTTTCCAATAAGTATCTTCTAAATAGCATAACTCAAAATTCCAACCAATAGTAAACGATTGAATATATTCTTACCAAGAAATGGATCATATTCTCGAATAAAACGTTTTGTTAGATATTTAACAACTAATGCTGATTTGCCAACATTTTGTTTGCCAAGTAGAACAATGTTAACTTCTTCTTTTGGTAAACTTGTCGTTGATAGATGACTTTTTATTGAACTATTCGATGATTTATATCGACTCATTGTATAGGACAATTCTTTTTATGTATCAATGACAAAACAACAAGACGCATAGCTATATTTTTTTTCTCCTTCTGTGCGTTATACACAGAGGATACCGAAGAAGAGGAAAGAGGAAGAAAAAAAGTAAGATGTATAAGTACCATTAGTACAAATGTGCTTACTTATGGATAAAAGAAAAAGAAAGGAAAAGTTGTATTATTAGGAAAGCAAGAGAGAATAGGCAAAAGAAAAACAACAAGAATGGTATTTGTATATGCAAAGAAAAAGCTTTACGTGCGCGCATCTGCGTATTCTTTATTATTTATTTATTTGATGTACAATTCGAAAAATCTCTTGTCCAGCATCTATAACCATGAATTCGATTTTCTAATTTGTCGATTGTTGTCAAATAATCACGTTGTATCCAAGCCGATTGACAGTCACATAGTAAACGAAGATTAGTAAAGTTAATGTCAATAATTGATAATGGATGAGTTTCAAGAAATGGTTGAAAAATCATTTCATCGAGATATGTTAAATTGGTAAAATAGAAATGTAATGCAACTGGTCGAGTACGAAAACGACTCAATGATGTCAATGAAAAACTGTTCGATTGAAGATTTTCACCGGCAAGATAGATATGTAAAAATGATGAATTGAATTGTGATCGTGCTCGTTGTGCAAATGCATATTTCGAAATTGTTTTTAAAGACGACGAATGAATACGTAAGAGTTTTAAATTTGGTAAATTATAAAATGCATATTGACCAATAGTTTCAATTGGTTGTGATGTTCGTTTTGTTTCTAAACCGAAAAGTATTTCTGTTAGATTCGTTTGATTAAATGCATAGTCAGGAATGAATGTAATTTTATCATTATGCATACTAAGTCGGCGTAGATGAGAAAATGTTTTTAAAATTGAAAATAATCGATCACTATCCGATAGATTCGTATTGAATGTTTCGAAGACTTCAACGAAATCTTTAATTGAATCGAATGCATTTAAATCAATGGTTGTTAACAAATAATTATCTTGAAACATTAAAGCTTTAAATGTAAGATTTCGAAAGATATTCTCAGGTAGATATTCAATTGTCGTATTAAATAAAAGAAAACTATCGAAATTGGTATCATTGAAATTTAAAAATGAACTTAAATTTTCGAAAATACGCGAAAGATCAAACGATGAATTGTGTATATTTTCGCAAATAATCGATCGTTGTTCGATATAAATTGATTCTGGATTGTAATCATTGTATAAAAAATAGCTATGCGATGGAATAGTTAATACGCATGAACAAGGAAAAAGAATTTCATCGGACGGACATTCACCAGAGTTGATTGTCGAAAAATTTTCAATGAGAACTATGCAAAATAAAATCCAATTCAACGTCTTTGTCATTACTGATTCTTATGTCAAATGAGTTTTGTTATTTATCAACCGACTTAAACTAATCTTTCACTAACATTTAAAAACTATTCTTTTTTTTTATCGATGATGATGATAAAAAAATAATAACAAATACCAACGAATGTTATCAAGAAGAAATTTTTTTTTGAAATATGGAAAATATGTATGATGTAGGAGTTAATAACTGACATGCCTTCTAAATATTCTCACGAGATTATGGATTATAAAAGCGCATTGTTAATCAACGTTTTCACTGCAACTATCACAATTGTTAAAAACAATGCATCTACGAGTGAGTTGATACTTGTTGTTTTTTTTTTTCTGCACATATTTCTTCTCATTTAGACTTGTCTTTCGTTACTGATCGTCGTCATGTTCTGTGGTACAGGTGAGCAATAATTCAATTCAAATGTTTCATTTTGTTTTCGAATGCATCTAAAATTTTAGGATTTGCGGGAATACGTTATCAAGAAGAAGAAGAAGAAGAAGACGTAACAGCGACACCCGGTTGGGATTATGAAGAAAATTATGTTGTTCCAAGTTCAGGATATAAAAAAAATTCTGGATATGGCAACCAACGATATAATGATGATGACGATGGATATGGTAAAAATTCGTACAAAAATGATGATGATTACGGATATGGTAAAAATTCGTACAGAGATGATGATGATGATGGTTATGATTATGGTTCATCGAAATATGCACCATCGAGACAAGTAAGAAATAAGATTTATTTGAATTTGTTATTATTTACTTTTGATTTTGATATAGAAACGAGAACCAGATGAGTATGGAAACATGAATATCTATTTCCGTGAACCATCTTACAGTGGAAAATCTAAAAAACCAAAACGAATTATCTTTCCAGTTCATCGTTTCAAAAAAGGACATTTTCGTAAGTGATTTGATTTTAAACGAAGACTCATTATTCCGTTGTTTTTTTGGCCTTATTTAGCACGTCTTCCACCACTTATTAGTTTTCTTCCTTGGTTACCTATCTTTGCCGATAAACTCACCAAACAAACCATCATCTTTTCACCAACAGGAGGACGTAAAAATAATCATTTTCTCTGTTTCATTCATTTCATCGTTTTTTTTTTTATAGTTTACATTATTCCTCCAGTTATCAACATGTACGGACAAATGTTTTCAATAGCTCAACTTATCGCATCAGGCTATTGCAGTTTAGTTAGCAGTGGTGTTCCACCGCCACCAGCTGTCAATGTTGCTCCATTAGTTTCACCCGGCGCAGGTAAAATGATTCTCTTATTTTCTGATTTAATTCAATTGTTTCGTCTTTGCTAGTTACTGGTCCTGGTATTCCACCACCGAATAAAGCAACCGGTGGTTTCAATGGAGGTGTTCAAACACAATTCAGTTCATTTCCAAAAACAAACTCTGGTCCAAAAGCTGGTTATTAAAATAACAGTTCTCTCCAATCAAATTCTAGTTCATTCAAAATCATATTTCATATTCAGTTCTCTTCTTTTCTCTCTCTCTCTCTCTTTTGCGCCTTTTTTTCTGTTCTTTTCTTGTTCTCTCCTTTGAATAAATAAAAAAAAAAGAATCACGCATGTCTCGTAGAAAAAACTCATTTATTTTTCAATCAACCATTTGCTTGTCGTATGTTATATAAACTGAACTTCTATGTGGCAATTGTCGACCGAAAGAGAGAAGGAAAAAAAAGTTATATGATTCAAATGAGAATATGATGAATTTAAAATACGAAATGTTCTCTACATCCGATGAAAATACTTCGATTTCATCGGAAATCCAATCCATTCTGTTCTATTTGATTTCGGTTATTGTTACTTGTTTAATTCTATCGATTGGTCTTGTGACATCAACGAATGTAACTGGTTATCATTTACAAAATGTTTATTATTCTGTAAATAAAACAAGTTGTACATGTGACTGTTGGGATGGATTTTATCGAGGTTTACATTCACGTGGTGGCTATAAAATATTTTATTTCAATTATGAAAAATCTATGATTATCATTTTAATCATTATTCTTTTCTATGGTGAACTTTTACGACGTACACTTGTAAATTTTTTCTGTAAACGATCATGGAATTTTTTTCTATTTATTCCATCGATTTATTCACATTTTTATGGTGTCTGGTCATTAATCAATTATCTCAATGATTTCGATTATAATCGAATGTTAAAATCACAAATTTATTTTTCATTTACAGAACTCATTGCCAGCTATTTATTTTATCAATGTTTAATGAGTAGAAATCAATATAATTTATCGATTACATCGATTTATCTTTTATTGACAATATCGTGCCTACATATAATATTGGCAGCAGGCGAATTGAATATCGAACGATTAGGCAGAAATATTAATATAATTCTATCGGATTTAATTGCATTCATTTGGATTATAAATCTTTTTGTTAGATATGATAAATTTCGACCCAATCGACGATTGATTTTGAGATGGTTATGTGTTGCAGTATTCTTATGGATATCTTATCATATTTTTTTTCCATTCAATGAAAAACGAACGAAATGACCTGTACCTTTTTTTAAAATAAATAAATAAATAAACAGTAGGTCTCACGTAGAGAACGAAGAATGTCGAAAAAAATAAAATCACATATAATAACAAAGATTATCAGTTAACTATGTAACTAAATATGAAATTTTTAGAAACAACTGTAGGCGATGAAGGACAGATAAGCAAAATCGCATCACGAAAGTGTACCCTATAAATTCAAGCTCAAATATTCAATTCAGGCAGAACCAAAAGCACTTACAGTCGCAATCATATTCTATGTATACACGAATTAAAGCGAGTTATTATTGATTCTATTGTTCATCTTTCAATTTTATTCTATTTTAAAGATACTATTCATTCTGCTATTAATAGCAGTAATACACAATCATCAAACCAATTCAAGTAAGATTATCAGTCTCATATTCACATAAAATGTATCAATATTTCTTTTATTTCCATCATTAGAATCAATTAAGAAGACGGTTGATGAAACGATTAAAAAATTCGGTCCACTCACCTTTGAAACCAACCATGAGAATGAGCAACCGGAACAACAAACAGCCGATGATGATTTCAACAACAATGCACCACATGCAGTACACCAGGATACGCGTCGTCGATTGAAACGACAAAACGGTGGTGGTGGTGGTGGTGGTCGGAACTCGGGTAACGCTAGAGGATCAGCTCAACCAGCGTCAACAGCTAGCAACTTGGGCGCCAACGTAAACCCCACAACAGCTAATCCGGCACCCGCAAGCCAACAAAATCAAAACACAATCCAATCAGTTACTGAAGTTACACAACAGCAGCAAAATCAAGCATTTGATCAACTGCAAACAACAGCAGGACCCACTCAAGCAGCTCTTAATGTACCAACAACAACAGCAGGACTCGGTCAAGCAGCTCTTAATGTACCAACAACAACAGCAGGATCTAGTCAAACAGGCCTCAATGCACAAACAGCAGGAGGATCGGGTCAACAAAATCAACGTAAAGGAACCGATCAAACGAGCCTCAATGCACAAACAACAGGAGAATCGAGTCAACAGAATCAACGTAAAGGAACTGATCAAACAAGCTCCAACGCACAAACAACAGGAGAATCGAGTCAGCAAAATCAACGTAAAGGAACCGATCAAATGAGCCTCAATGCACAAACAACAAGTGACCCCGGTCAAGCAGCTCTCAATGTACCAGCAGGATCCAGTCAAACAAGCCTCAATGCACAAATAACGGGAGAATCGGGTCAGCAAAATCAACGTAAAGGAACCGATCAAACAAGCTCTAATGCACAAACAACAGGAGAATCGGGTCAACAGAATCAACGTAAAGGAACCGATCAAACAAACTTCAATACACAAACAACAGGAGAATCGAGTCAACAGAATCAACGTAAAGGAACCGATCAAACAAACTTCAATACACAAACAACAGGAGAATCGAGTCAACAAAATCAACGTAAAGGAACCGATCAAACAAACCAAGCTCCAATGCACAAACAACAGGAGAATCGAGTCAACAGAATCAACGTAAAGGAACCGATCAAACAAACTTCAATACACAAACAACAGGAGAATCGAGTCAGCAGAATCAACGTAAAGGAACCGATCAAACAAACTTCAATACACAAACAACAGGAGAATCGGGTCAGCAAAATCAACGTAAAGGAACCGATCAAATGAGCCTCAATGCACAAACAACAGGAGAATCGGGTCAACAGAATCAACGTAAAGGAACCGATCAAACAAACTTCAATGCACAAACAACAGGAGGAGCGAATCAACAAACTCAACGTAAGGGAACCGATCAAACAAACTTCAATGTACAAACAGTAGGAGGACCGGGTCTACAAAGCCAAGGTAAAGGAACTGGTCCAAAAACCAAAGGGGCAGAAACAATAAAAGGAATCAGCCAACAAAATGTAGGTGGTGCACTATCGAAAGGAATAAATCAAGGAACATTCTATGGTAGTAACAAGAGTGCAGGTTGGTATCCACAACAGCCGGGATGGAATGGAAACAATGGTTATTATCAAGGTTCATATAATGACAAGGAAAATGAGGTGGTGATTATTGACCCAGGAATGTATTATGAGAAAGATTATAAGAAAGCTGGTGGGTATGGTAACTCGGGAAGGGTTACTGGCAAAGCACCGGTAAAAACATGTTTTTGTATGATGATCATTTGAATTTAGTTTTTATTTTAGTTCTATGAACCAGATGTGGTTGGTAGTGTGTACGTTTATATTCGAGCTTCTTCGGATAATTATGGAAGACAAGGATCGAAAGCAATCCGAGTACCTGCGCATATGTTTGAACGAGAAAATTTTCGTATGTTATATATGATTTTGATTGATACTATCTGATTTCCTTGTATTCGAATTTTGTAGCTCATTTTCGTAAACTCGCTCGTGTTTCTTCACGAGTACCATTATTAGTTGATAAAGTAAATGAAGAGACCGTGTTTATATCATCGAATGGAGGTGGGCTAGAAATGTTATCGTGATATTATTCATGGTTGTTTTTGCGTTTTTATTCTAGCTTTTATCTTGCCATCAATTTTAAGCACTTTTGGTGATCGTTACTCAATTGCTGAATTGGTTGCATCTGGTTCTGCTAGTTTCATTAAGAGCAACGCTCGATATGCACCATCATTTAACATTGCACGATTATTTATCAGCGGTCAAAGTAATTAATACTATTTTCCATGAGAATTTCCTAAATTATGATCGTTTGATTTAGTTTCTGGCCCGAGTATTCCCAAAACGAATATCAAAACAGGTGGTTTTCGTGGTGGTTTTCAAACAAATATTAATTCTTTTCATTATTCCAAATAAATAAAAGACAAATAACGGATGCATCGTGTCCTTAAGTTTGTCAAATCTAATCAGAAAATCTCTGTTGATATATCTTACAGACTGACAGATGACAATTTTTGTACTATTCTCTCTAAGTTATATGCTTACCATGCAAGTAGATATTTACACAAGAATTTTGTTTCTCTGTATGCAACAAGTAAGCAATTATTTAAAATACGTGATAGAATAATGACAACAACAGCAACAATTATTATTCGAAATCCATCTGATGATAATATTCAAACAGAATTTGAAGGAGAATCTGTTAAAATGAATCAGTCCAATCGACTGCAACTATTTCCAGATTATATTGTAGAATCATTTGAAAGAAATGAGAAAGAGCCATTAGCTCATGCACATTCAACATCTGAGATACGTATTAATCTTAGTCCGAATCAATCGCTGACTACAAGTCGAGAATCTAATTTAAATGAACTTAAAGAACATGTTATTCGTCGTATACATTCATCAATAATGTTACGTTCAGTAACACGATGTTATTCAACACAAATGCTAACACCACGTTTTTTTCGTCGACAAACAAGTTATCTTTCACGAACATCGAAATGGTATTTTATTCGAACTCATCTAAAAAATATTGCATTAATGAATGAATCCTATGCACGAATGAAATCTATCGAACAAGATCGACGTTGGGATCATTTAGCTGAACAAATACGTAAACAAGTTCTTGATATGCGTGAAATATCTATACTTCGTCAACAAGATATTGGTCAATTAAAAAAATCACAAAAAACAAGTTTCAATTTAAAAGCAATTCCTAGCAATGAAGTTGTTCATGTCGAACATAATGGTCAAGTTTATTCGATTGGTACACGTGATCTTGTTCTTGGTCGTTTAATTGGTAATCAAGATATTCAATTGGATACATTCGCACATTTAGATGCACGAAGAAAATTTGCTGTGAAACAAGATCTCGTTCGACAACAAGAAGGACGAAATCGTTTAAAAAAACATATTGCCTTTTCATTTTGTTTATGTAATCTTTCGTTTATTGTTCTTATGTTCGTAACAATGTTTTTTTGTGCAGCAAAAACATTTTTCGAATTAAAATCTCAGAAATATCTTTAACTATAAACATACACGTCAAACTTCTGGAAACGATCAGAAGAACTAATCGTTGTTTTGCTATTTGCCAGAAAACTTGTTAAATATCTATACCATATGCTGACATACATAATGATTTGTTGCCTCGTTCTTCAATCGAGATGAGAAGAACAGAAGAAGAAGAAGAAGAAAAAGAAGAGAAAAAAATCGACTTTTTTCTTTTCTTTGAATTTTAAACAGGAGAACGGACGAAGAAAAAAATAACTTGTCAAACATTTTTTGATAATCGATTAGCATTTATTAATGGATTAATATCTGTCAATCGAACATACAAAAAAGAGAAAAGCGATTCACTCGTTTTACCTTTTGCATTTCGTTTTGCTTTCTTTCAGTTTTTCTTCTTCTTCTTCTTCATATATTCATATGCGTGCACATACTTGAAATATGGTAAGTTGTCGAATTGAAAGAATACGAATTCTTATTTCTTAATAATAAAAAAAGCGTCTACGTGATCTTTTTCGTGGTCAATCAAATCCTGAACGTAAATTAACCCCATCGATTCAATCCAATTTCGATGTCAATACATTTCTCAATGCCGTTCTCGAGAAAGATACGGATACTCTACAAAAATATCTTCTCGGAGGTAAAAAAGAAAGATGTTTTTTTTTCTTTTCTCTTCTTATCAATGAAAAACAATACTAATTACAAATGTAACATCAATTTTGCAGGTTTTCCTCCGGATCAATACGATCCAGTTACAAAAACAACTGCTCTACATATTGCAGTTGAAACAGGCAATGTTCGTGCGATACAAATTTTATTGCAAGCAGGTGCACAAATAAATCCTCTTGATTCGAGTTCTTCGACTCCACTTCATCTTGCTGCATATCTCGGATATGATGATGTAATAAAAACGCAATGTATTATCGTTCGATTTCAAATGAATAAATTTTCTTTTTTGGTAGATTATCCAAATCCTTTTAAATCATGGTGCTGATATGTACAAACAGGATAATACGGGACGAAATGCATTTCATCTAGCTGCATCAACTGGTAATCATCGAGCGATACAATATTTTCTTTCGGATTCAAATATTATTAATCATGTCGATGCGTAGGTGTCTTTTATTTTCGACAAGAAGAAAAATAATGTTCGAAAAAAAAATGTTTCTTTTCTTTTGCTTATTAAAGACAAAATTGGACAGCTTTGATGTGTGCTTGTGCAAGTAATCATCCATCAACATGTCTTCTATTATTAGCACACGGTGCTGATCTCTGTTCGATTAATGATCGAGGACAAAATCTCTTTCATCTAGCAGCTTTTCTTGGTCTCAATAATTTCATTCAGGATATTTTTCAATTAAATCTCGACGAAACTCTTCTTCTTCGTGCTCTCAATCAAATTGATTCTCGAAATCAAACACCATTATTCTATGCTTGTCTTGAAGGCCATTTGGATGTTGCCATTAGTTTACTTCAAGCCGGTGCTAATCCGTATCATCTTGATCAAGAAAATCAAACATGTCTACATGCGATGTTATCATCAAGTGTGATTCTTAAACGACATATTTATTTATTCTATTATCTCATACAATTCATTGACTATCGTTCGTATCAAGATCATTTAAGTCGAACATTACTCGATCTTGCTTTTCTCAATCAATTAAATACGATCATTTATATATTAACTCTATTGAATTATAAACGTAATTATACAATATTAACAAATCAAGAAACAAATGAAAATCTCTCGAGACCATTATTAACACTTCGACAAATTGCAATTATTAATCTTAAACGATTAATGTCAACACAAGAACATCCCAAACAATTCAATCAATATGAATTCATTGAAAATATTTTTCAGCAAGTATTTCGTTTGAATTTATCGACACAAGATTCGAAATCGACATGGTCAATATTTACAAATCGTTTGAAATCAATTCGAATCACGAATGTCAATGCTACATCGACAATTGACTGTCATCCAATGAAAAATCTCGCTCTTGCCATTCTATCGTCGCCAGCAAAACTCACGAATCTATTGAATTATCCATCATTAAAAAATAGTTGTCTATTCGATGAAGATATGAAAACAATTATGAATGCATATAATCTCGAGCCAACAGATGTTTCCAATCAAATCTAAAAATCTTTAATTATTCATTTGTTAGACATTTTTTTTATTAAAACAGACAAATAAACACCGGACAAGAAAAGAACAAAAAGTAAATCATCTAACCAATTTCATAATACTGATGATCATCGATCGGATATTTTCTTAATAATTGTTCATCATGTTCTCGTATTCGATTCGTTGTTGCTGTTGATGATGACGTTGTCGTTTCTGATGATTGTGCTGAACTATTATAATCATTTATGTGTATTGAATAATCTTGAGAATAGTTCAATAGACAATAGACAAGAATGAGAAGAAGATTTTCACATGAATAAATAATGATTAATCGTTGTTGAAAATAAAATAAACTTAAAAACCAAATACAACCGAAAACAATCGAAATAATTGAATGCATTCTCAATAATGTACATTTGACATTCCAAAATGAACAAATTAAAAAGCCGAGATTAGTCTAAGAAAATTCATATAAAACGAATAGTTTCATTTCAAACAACAAAACCTTACGAAGATCAAAAGTAGAAATGGAATAGCAAATGGCCATAGATAAGGATTATTGTATGAAAAATAACCATAGATCGATAGTAAAACGATTAGAAACGGAAAACCATAAGCATAGAATGCGTAGCCGATTAAACGAAATCGATCGAGTTTAAATAGATGTTTACAAGCAAGAATTAATTCAATTTCATCGACAAACATCCATGAAAATGATGACAAAAGACAGTAATGTTGAAATAATGCGATTATATTTCCAATTTTAAATCGATCTTTCGAATCAAAATAACATAAAATTTGATTGATTAATAAACAAAGAAATAAATTGATTTGTAGGAAATTTCGAACAAGAAGTAAATCATCATCGACCGATAATTTTCGTCTATTAAAAATGAAAAAAAAACGATGAATCATTTTCAATAATTCAAAATTCTCCTACCTCAATATTAAACTAATGATGAATAGAATCAAGCAAACAACCGATAGAGTACAGAGAATTTTTGATATCAACGATGAATAATCAATTGTAAACTAGATAAACAACATTTTTACGTCGATCTATTCGAATGAATGAATAAAAACAAACTTTTTGAAATTGAATTAAAACTGCAATTGTTGAAACATATCGACATGAACAAATCGAATGTGTTGCATTTGAATCGATTAGAGAACATTGATTTGTTGACCATTGATGATTTTGAAGATGAACACAAATCGACATTTGATTGGAATTATTTAATTTTGTCTTGAAAAAACAAAACAATATAGTTAAGAAAGTCCCTCTTGTTTTTCGTCTGTTTTTACTAAATGTCGAAATGTTATTTGTAGATTTTCATTTGGATAGAAATTGACAATATGACTATTCAATGAAACTGACTCGGACAAGTTCGAAACGACGAAAAATATCGTCGAATTCGCTTGTTCGGCAAGTGAAATTCGAACAGATTGATCAGTATTCTCAAGTTCAGTTGGATGAACAAAAAATTCTAACAAAAAACGATGAACATTTCAAAATCATATCATTCGTATTTTACCAATATGATCGGTAATGATATTAAACGATGTTAGTTCATTTATGAATTGTAGACCGAGATATTCAAGTTGATGAATACGATGAATACTATCGTCATTTAGGTGTCGATCAATGAATGTGATTAATTTCTAAATAATAAACACGTAGATTCGAAATTGAAACCTTTTTTTGTTGTTTGTCGAACTTTAGCTAAGATTCTTTTTTGACTAAATCGATTGAATTTATTGAGATAATAATCAATTCTATCACTCGATTGATTCGATGAACATGTATCAATTTGAGAGAATTCATATTCATCCTTGGGTATCGAAGTCTGCAAACGAATAAATCATTAAATCTAATCTTGCCGAAAAGTAAATAAATTTATCTTACATCGAGATGTAAAACATATCGCATATGTGGACCATAGAATGGACATTGACAGATTGTATGAGTTCGATTTGAACATAATGTTTGACAAACAAAAAACATGTCCGATGAACTGATATCATTTATCGATCGATAAGCTCGACATTGAAAACGAATATCTTCGGACTAGAACAACAAAACGAAACGAAAAGAGATGATTATTTAATAATGATTTTTGTTTCGCTTCGAACTTGATGATTAAAAGTGACAGTTAGATTAGCTGCTGTTTGTCTTGCATAAGACTTATTCGATTGTTCAATGAGAAGAAATGAATTTTGATTTTCATTGATAATCATTAATGGTGACGAGTTCGTTTTCGTAAGACGAAGATCATTAATTGATAACTGATGAAGATTTTCATTGGATTTTGGTAGATAAATTTCAAGTTGAATATTTTGAAAATCAATACGAAATGATTGACAAAATTGATTTGACATTTTCTCGAAAGCACTTAAGAGACAAGTTGTCAATGAATTATCGTCTGTCTCCTTCAAAAAAAAAGAAAAGGAATCGTCTCGTGAATAGAGCAAAAAAAAGAAGATGATGCATACAAAAATGCATGAATTTTCCTCAGGCAAAAGTCTATTAATTAACCAGAAATTACATTCAAAGACATAATGATGAGCTTGAATATGTCGTCCAGTAGAATTAACTATCGATGGACATTGACAATTCGTATAGTTCGCATTTGACCATTGCAAATTCCATTGACAAAAACGAACTATTTGACCTATTGGCAAAAGTGTGTGTATGTGTGTTTTTTTGTATCTTTGCATAATATTAACAAATCATACCAGTACAAGGAGAAGGACAAGGCATTTGTTGACCTTTATTAGCAAGTGTTTGTGGCCAATGAATACCTTGAAAATATTCTTGTGAACATGTTCGTTGTTGAAAACCGATGAGTTGATTTTGTGTATTGTATTGACAGATCGATGTTGGACATGAAGATGAATAATCATGTTGAATTTGTTCGATACATTTTAAATCTTGTGTCTGTGAACATTTATCGAAAAGTTCATCGAGATTTACACAACGATAATGAACTTCGAAATGTTTAGGAATCGTTGGACCACATGGATCAGTATAAATTCGATTATCAATAACAAATTGACATATTGTTTTGCCTTGACATCTGTTTAAAATATTCAAATTCAACAATAAAAAAAAAGGAGTGTTAAACATTATTTTTATAATACCGAAGTTTTGTTTCGGCTTTCGATTGTTCGATATTGGCACAAGTTTTGTAAAACAATTGATTTGTTAAATTTTGATTACAGATTCGTTGTGATGTTCGTCCATACATTGAACGTACAATTTGTATTGTTTCATTTTCATTTGGACATTTTAAAACTAGTTTTTCATCTTCACAAACATGTTGAATTGTTATATTTGATAATGAACAAATTAATTTCGATAAGTTGAGTAAAACGAAGAAGAAGAAAGAAAAATAATATTGTTTCATCTAGAACAAAAGAAGAAGAACGACAAATGTATTTATCTTCGCCTACAAGCAAATAGATAAATGACTGTGTGAATTGTTGCTGATTAATACATCAATGGATCCTACGGTGTTTTTAAGTATTGTCACTTGAAAAATAAATTAGTTTTAGCTAAAGGTAAAAGGAAATGGTTCGATTCATGTATTTGACAGCTGTCGACAATGTTCTCGATGTCTAAGATCAGTTTACATATCGTCTAACATGAATAAGCAAACAAAAGATTTGAATATGAAGAGAAAAACAAATAACGTTCACAGAGAGAGAGCGCGAGTTCAAGGTTCTTCTCTACTTACTGTTCAATGTTATCAATGATTGCAACGTGTGAGACTATCAAAGAAAAAGGAACGAGAAGCTTATCATTAGTATATCGGTCTTTCTCTCTTGAGAAAAAAAAGAATGAATGAATGAATAAACGAGAGAGAAAGAAAGAAGAGGAAAAATGTATATGAATGTTCTCCATCTCTCTTTCTCTTCAGAGAGATATCATCTCAACGATAAAATTGATTTTTTTCCTTATTCAAGTATTGAATCAAATGCAAATCTATGTCTCAAAAATGACCTTTATTTATTTGAATAAAATATATAAATATGAAAAGAAAAGCGGCGTCTCTCTCTCACTCACTCACTCTTTCTTTCTTATTCTAATTATACGCATATATTGGACAAGTCTGTAGACAAACGATATACAGTTCTCATGCGAATCGTTTATTACTAAACAAAGGTGACATAACCTTCTGATAAGATCAATATTTTCCCTCTAATGATGTGAAATACTCGATGATTTATTATCCGTATAATACGTATGCGAGGTTTTCTCTCTCTTTCTAGTCAAGTGACAGCAAACAACATACTTAAATCTCGATTAATGTGCTAAATGCTTTTTCTATTCAAAAAATTAAACGACATGCAAATCAATGAGTATTCATTCGAATTAACAAGGGAGAATGATTGTTATTCATAGAATTCATTGATGCGTGCTGTCATCTACTTTTTAATGTTTTCTTTATTTCGAACAATTTTTTCAATACTTCAAACATAGTCCAGCATTTATACAAGCTGTAACAACAACAACATAGACAGAGTTAATTTGCCCTTTTTTTTGTTCTTAAATGATACTCAATCACCTGATTTCATGCTGTTTAAAGGTCACAAAAAATGAATCGATTTGGGATAAATGCTAATTAGAACTGAGCAGAATAATAAGTGAGCAAAGCAAGCAAGCACGTTGACCTACCATAAATCTTTGCGTTCATTCATATACAATATACAATATATCTCATCGAGTAAGTCGATAATGACTGCAACTTTTCATCAGTTGTGGATATGTTTATATGTTGAAGGAGACGCCTGTTTCGGTGTATGTGTTCGACGATCGATTAATTCTGTTTTGAACGCAGATATAAACAGAACTTTAGCGTACGGAAGTTGTCTGTCACTGGCTAACGAGTAGATTAAATAGCGAAAACCAGAACAATATGGAAGTTATTACGTCAACATACATTCTCTCTCTCTCTCTTTCTTTTTCTTCCTGCTGTGTAAGCGTTAATGAGATCGAAACGAAATTCGAGTCGAATTCAAGCGTTTTTATTTTGTCACCTTACCGCTATGATGCTTAATCGATTTTTGTTCTTATATAATATCGAAAAGGTTATTTGATACATTGAATAGATTTATTTATTTTTTATACAAAGAAACTAAAATGATTTTATGAAAAGAATAAAAGCAGAAAAGAAATGAGAAAAAGAGAAAGAGAGAGAGAGAAAAAAAAGTCTTATTAAAATTCTTTGTCCCAACCAGTCAAATCATCTTCGGGTTCAGGACCATCATCTTCAGCAAAATAGTCAAAATTTGATGTATCCGAATCATGTTCGATCTAAAAATGAGAACGTCATCGACAGTTCATTTAATTTCGAATCGTTTTATATTTACTTTCGGAATAAACGGAGCAACGAGTGTTCCTTTCTTCAAATATTCCCAACTGAAACCTTCGAACCATCTACACAAAAAAAAACGAAATAAACAAATTCATTTGATTTAAATCATTTTATTTACTGATGTTTTTGAATATCTTTTATTCCATCTTTTTGATAACCGATACGCTCAACGGGATTTTCTCTGTTGAATTACAAAACAAGATTAAATATCAAGAACAAGAAGCAACGCTATCGAACGTACCGACACAGTCGTTTGATTAAAAGAGTGGCCATTTTCGAGACTTTTCGAGGAAATTCAATCGCATCGATACCTTTCAAAATGACATTGTATGTTTTCATTGGATCAGGACCAGTAAATGGCGGACTAAATTTCAAATTAAAACAAAGAAAAAATCTTTCTTTTTTTTTATTTTCATACTTTCCAATGATCAATTCGAATATAAGAATACCCAATGACCAACAGTCAGCTGCCATATCATGGCCTTTATTGAGAATAACCTCGGGTGCGACATATTCTAGAAGAGGGTAGTGTTCAAAAGTTGTTGGACAAATAAATTTATTTACCAGGTGTACCGCAAAACGTCCAGGTTTTTCTTCCGAGACCGACTTTTTTCGCAAAACCAAAGTCAACCTAAACAGCCAATGATCGAATTTGAACAAAAAAAAACGAAAGAACAACGAACCAGTTTGCAATAACCTTTGTCATCTAATAAAAGGTTTTCCGGCTAGAAGATATTTTTTGAAAAGAAAATACAGAATTGTGAAAATTGATTTTTTTTTCTTTTACTTTCAAATCTCGATAGACAATTCCTTTGCTGTGCAAATAAGCAAATGCTTCGATAACACAAGCGCTATAAAATCGAACTTCAGGTTCTTCAAATGATCCTTTATCACGTAATAAAGTCCATAGTTCTCCTCCGAGACAACATTCTAATAACATGTATAGATACTTTCGATCTTTAAACGTCTTATATAATCTAAACCAAACAAATATTTAATAAAAAAAAACTTGAAAATCGACACAATTAACCTGACGATAAAGTCCGATCGAGTTTCCATCATGATACTTCGTTCGTTCATTACATGTTCTTGTTGTTTCAATGCGACAATATGTTGTTTTTTCATTTGTTTGAGACTGTATTTCTTCGAATTACGAGTATCGTGAACCTTTTACATGCAGAATTCATTTTTCTATGTTCATCTTTTTCTTCTATCTTACTAATTCAACTCGTCCGAAGCCTCCAATGCCTAATGTGCACATAATTTCAATATCAGCCAAACGTAAATTTGGCAAATCTCGATCATCTTCTCCAGCGACATACGATGAACTAGAAAACGAGACAAATACATTGCACTAGTAATCTTTTGCTTGATATATGTATATATGTGTACTTCTTTCGACTAAGTCGAAATGATTCTTGTCGTTTAATTCGACTCAATTCATCGGCTATCATTTCACGATAACTTTGTCGATCAAGAACAAGACATGTTACACCATTGGGATCGTCAGCAATGACGTTAAATGGTCGAGTTTCTTCTCTGTAAAACAAGAAGAAAACAAATAAGTGTTGTTGCTTTTTTCTAATCATTATTTCGAGAAGCACACGTACGATTGAAGTGCAGCTTCACCAAATGATTCGCCACGTTCGAGATGACGAACATATACCGGCGGATCCCATTTCGATTTCGATTCAGTTACTTGAACTCGACCTAATTTCAGATTTCGAATTGTTAAAAAACATTTCGGCTTTTTTCTTACCTTTCGCAACAATATAGAACGTATCACCTTTAGCACCTTGTCGAACGATACATTCACCATCGGTATAAGTTACTTCATCTAATGTATCGGCTATTTTACTGAGAACATCTTCACGTAGATTATCGAAATGTTTTGTACTGAAAAAACAAATTGAACATGAATTGAAATCGAATTCATTGAACGATTACTTTTTAAGTAATTCTAAAAAGTCAGTTTGACGTTGAATACCAGCTCGCATCATTATCGTTTGAAATGTTTGCCGATCAACCGCCCATAATTTACAATTTGATAGTGCTAAACAATTTCAAGAATTCGATTATATGTTTGTTCGTTGTTTTTTTTTGGCTTTTATTCACCTCGAATCGAAGCTGTTCGAGTACAATTATATAAAATAGCTAATTCACCAAAAACTCGACCGGGACCGATTGTTGTTAAAACTTTACCATGTTTGGTCACCTCGACTGTACCCTCTAGAAGAATGTGTGGCATTTACACCAATGTATGTTGTTGTTGTTGTCATTTATCTTACCTTCCAGGATATAAACATGATTACCAATATCACCTTCTTTGATAATTAAACTATTATCTTTCTGTTCGAGTGGGTACATACAATCGACAATCGAAAGAATTTGATCCATTTGCAGATTTTTCATGAAATCATTATTTAAAATCGATTCAGTTAGAAATTCTTTCGTTCTATTTTTAGAAAAGAGGAAGAGAAGAAGAATAAATCACTTGTCAAACTGACAATTGATGTTTATTATATAGATCAAGTTCTTAAATTGCGACCCTCGAAGTGCTGCTGCATCTGGATTATCTGTTTATTCTCTTCTGATTCTTTCATCATTTAGTAATATCTTACCTATCGGATTTATCGTAAGCTTGAAGAACAATACGTAGATCTTTGGATTTTTTATGTTGCGCCGGTTCAGCACTGATAGCTGTTCGTTTTGTTCGATGTTGTTTTGTTGCTGTTGTTGGAACTTCGAGAAGGGATGTTCGAGGTGATGCAACAATATCAATACCATCATTAAAATCGGTCGATGAAACAAATGTTGGATCATATTTGGATATTTCTTGTTCGAGTTTAATTATATACGCATCTTTTTCTTTAATAATCGATTCTTTCATGGAAATAATTTCATCTTTTTTTCGTAATTGATTGTCACAATCGAAACGTAATTTCGTTGATGTTTGCTCGAGATCTTCATATTTTTTTACGCTATCTCGAAGCGCAAGACGTAAATCATGCATTGATTGAGTCATCGATTTGTATTGATCGTTGACATGTGGAAATAATCTAAAGGTTTACTCGTCTAGATTTCTTTTTGATTTATCTTAATGTTATGATAGAGACAAAAAACGATACGCGATTGCTACTGTTGTTGTTGTTGTCGTTGTTATTGCTGTCGCATCGTCGACTTACGTCATACGGAAAAGAGAGAAGAAAAAAGCAAGAAAGAACGTTAAATTTTCCTATATACTTGTTTCAGCCTTCTATGTACAACGTCATCGAACTATCATCATCATCGTAGATTAACTAATTTTTTCCTTCCGCGTATTTTCTTCGGCTGCCTGTCTGTATGTGTGTATGTGTGTGTGTGTTGAGTGTTATGTTAGATGAATGAAAAAAATGTTTGCTTTTTTTGTTGGTCTCGTTGTTTATCGGAACTTCTTCTCGCCTTCCTTTTGGTTTCTTTTTTTAATAATAATAATAAGAATAATAATAATAAGGAAAAGAATAATAAGAAGAAGAAACCAAGCAAAAATACTACATAAAAGAAAAGATCGAGGATGTGCATCTCTGATAGAAACACAAATATATTTGAATAAATCAACTCGATTTTTGACAAAACTAATTGAAGAAATGGAAATACATAACACATCGATCGATGACAATATTTTCTCTAGTGTGTCTATATGTATATAAATAAATCATGGGGCGTAAATACGTGCAGACCTTAGGAGAATTACTTTGATACCATTTAATGATTATATCGGAATGAATTTCTTTCTTGACCTTATCGATTAAGAGAACATAGTAAAAAAATCTGCATGGATAATTGCATGTTTATATTGTCTACATAGATAAAAAAGAGTTTGTTTAGCAAGTCGAATATTTGGTTTAATTATTCAATATTAGTCTGTCTTTTACGAAAAAAAACCCTCGAATAATAATCTTTCATGTAGCAATAGAAAAAGGAATTTATCTTGTTTGGGTTTTATATCAGCTCTGACGTCAAACATACAATTGTTGACAGACAGCCAGTTGAAAAGCAAGGAATCAACTGATTTAGATTTCGTAACAAAGAAGAAAATGCAAACGGCAAATTTTATTGACATAAAAGTACTTGAAAAAAAGGAGTACGCTGAAATTCTAAAAAAAATAAGCCACTGTGCAATATATCGATTATCATGTTTACTTTTTTCTTCCTAACATGTGTCATTTGAGATAAGAAAAAAAACATTTTCTGTGTTGTTAATTTGTTAGTATGGCGAAAAATGCAAGCGTATGTTTGAAATTTTTTTTGTGATCGAATAATGTGTTTTATTTAAGCGTAATTGTATGTTTTGCAATGTCGCATTTGATTCACCGGAAAAATTAACTGAACATTTGAAAAAATGTGCGAATCAAACAGAACAATGTCCGAATTGTGAACGATACATTCCACGATCCGATTTTGCTTTTCATTATGAAAATGGCTGTGCTATGCTTGATGATCGTAAAGTTCCTAGTAAAAAACCACAACAACCACTACCACCACCAGCAAAAAAAAATCAAGAACAATCAAATACAATAAAATGCGAATTTTGTAATAACAGTTGTCTTCAGCAAAGTTATGCAGCTCATAAAGTAATGCATTTAATCTGAGCAGATCTTCAAAATTTTCTTTATTTAAAATTTAGCAATACTGCAAGTATAATCCGAAGAATGCCCAGGATACTGATCGACGATCAACCAAACCAAAGAATGAAAAATTTACAATTCCATGTGAATTCTGCAATCAACAAATTGATGCAGAACAGTTCGAGGGACATATGGTGAAATTAATAAAAAAATGAAATGTATTATTTCTTGAATTCAACTATAGAAAACTTGTTCATCTCGAAATCCACGAATTCGTCGCGAAACTGAACCATACAGTGTTTTATGTGATCGTTGCTATAAAGAGTTTGATCAGTCAATGTATTCATATCATCAGGTAAAAATTGATTAATCAAAAAAATTCTTTTTAATATGATTTTAGAATAATTGTCGAGGTATTCCTCAACCAATGAACAATCAAAATCCTACCAATGATCGAGTCAAATGTCGATATTGTCAAACATCAATGTTGCATTGTTATTTATCAGATCACGAAGTTAGTTTGATTTAATGAATAATTGTTGCTTATTATTTTCATTTTTAAAGAGAATTTGCCGAGTACATCTAGCTAATCTTGCGAGAGAAGTTAATCAACAAAATAACGAGCATCATTGTCAGTCTTGCAATCGATTTTTCAGACAAGAGCAAGAATTTTTGGTACATTTGGTGAGATTTATATTGTTTCTTCATTTAATCAGAAAATATATTTTTGTAGGGAACCTGTGACACATCATCTTCGAAACTAACTTATGCACAAGCGGTGCGCAAGGGCAATCCGTTTTGATAACTATGATTATTTTTCAAAATAATAATTTTACAATTGTTGTAAACAAACAGCTGATTAGAATTAAAGAAAAATGTTCTATTCGTTTGAACGGTTGACGAATCATATGAAATGAGCGCTAATGTCGATGAATTTTTTCTCTTACGATAAACGTATCAGATTTGACAAACGTATAGTTGATTAGATGAGGAAGAAGAAATATGTTTGTCATAATCATAATAGATGATGATTATTTGCTGTTTATTTCTGCTCAATAAAAATTCTTGTTAACGAACAAGAACAACGATAAGGACGATGCCACGAAATAAATACGAGGAAAAACATTTTGTTCTTTTCTTCGTCATGTGCATTATTTATTAGATTAGAAAATAAACAAGCAAATAATTATTTTTTTTTTGAAGAAAAAAAAAGTCGAATCAAGGTTAAAATTCTGTTTCCTTTATCTATGATTCGAATGCTTTTGTCTCGTTAACACAGTTTAACAATGAATAAATACACGTGAACGAATAGTTTCATCGTTTACTTTTGTCTGACCATTGCCTACTATTAAATATATACCGATCTAATCGGACAAACGAATCGTTTGTCTTTTCTCGTTGTTGTTGTTGTCGTTGTCGTTTTTCTTCTTCTTCTTCTTCGTTTTTTCTCCTCGCTGTCTTCTTTATATATCTAATTTAATGATGGCTTGGCCTTGTTAGACAGTCCCGTGTGTTGATAGGCCGAAGAAATTGTCGAGAACATAAATAGATAGATTTCTTCTTTTGTTTTTTACTACGTTTTTTTTTCTAGATCATCGTGTTTTTTTGCTTGTCCTGTGTATATACATATATCTTCTATGTTATTAATGATCAATGAGTATGTACGGTGACATTGAACATGTCCGAAGCAGATCTTCTACAACCAGGAATAACCATTCGAGATCGATGGAAAGTTGTACGTAGAAGATAATTGGATTGTGTTTGTTCATGTGCAAAAATTGTGTTTATTTAGACTAATAAAATCGGTGGCGGTGGATTCGGTCAAATCTATGAAGCTTACGATCTTGCATTGAAAGAAAATGTTGCTTTGAAATTAGAATCCGCTAAACAACCTAAACAAGTACTTAAAATGGAAGTCACAGTTCTACGTCGTTTACAAGGCAAAGATCATGTTTGTAAATTTCTTGGCGGTGGTACAAATGAATTGTACAATTATGTTGTTATGACACTTCAAGGCAAAAATCTCGCTGAATTACGTCGTGGTCAAACGCGACAATGTTTCAGTCTGTCGACATCCTTACGTATAAGTTTACAGATACTTCAATCAATTGAATCCATACATGCGATTGGTTTTCTTCATCGTGATATAAAACCATCGAATTTCTCCATGGGACGGCTGCCATCGACCTGTCGAAAAGTGTTCATGTTAGATTTTGGTCTTGCAAGAAAATATACGAATTCCGAAGGCAATGTGCGAGCAGCACGGCCACAAGCAGGCTTCCGTGGTACAGTTCGATATGCATCAGTCAATGCACATAAAAACAAAGAAATGGGTCGACATGATGATCTTTGGAGTTTATTTTATATGCTCATTGAATTTGTTACTGGACAGTTACCATGGCGAAGAGTGAAAGATAAAGAACAAGTCGGTCAAATGAAAGAAAAATATGATCATACACATTTTCTTAAAAGTCTACCGTCGGAATTTAAACAAATCTTAGAACATATTCAGAGCTTACGATATGAAGACAAACCTGATTATGAACTTCTTCAGAATCTATTCCGTACGTCGATAGCTCGACGTGGCTACAAAGATTCGGATGCGTACGATTGGGAAAGAGAAAATGTTAGTTTCGAAGATGAACAAAATACTGCACCAGCAGCAACATCGAATCCATTGGTCAATCATCAAACACAAGTCGTTTCGACTGTTAATAATAAAATCTCTGCTGAAATGACAAAAGCTATGATGACGGCTCAACCGAGTGGCGCATTAAATACACGACAACAAGCAACTGAAGCAGATACGTATGATGATCGACAGAAATTAACTAAACAACCAAGTGTTGGCTCGGATCAAACGCAATTCTCTCCACGAAGAAGTCTACAGAAAACTCTCGATCGAAATCGACGATCGGCAACTGTCAACAACGATCGAGATTCGTCTATTTCCAAAAAAGCACAACAACAGCAACAGCAACGAACACCCTTGACAACTACTCAGATTTCTGAATTGTCTCAACGTTTGAAACGTCCATCGAACTCGAAATCATCGGCAGGTGAACCTCTAACTCCAACGAGTAGATTAGTTGGCAAAGATGATTCACCACGAAGTGGTTCGCATTCCGATTCCAATAAACTTCGAAATGAAACGAGAAATCCCGATGAACAAATATCGTCATCTCAAATACCGCCATCGCTACCACCTGTGATCATGTACATCCCTTCCGGTACTGCCGAATCAGGCAAACCGCCTAAAACACCTCGATCATTTCGAACAACAGCAAGTCGTAGTGAAGCAATGCGACCATCGACGACAACAACAACAACACGCACATGCGATAGTGAAGCAATCTCAAATCCAGCTGCAACATATGCAATGAAAGTCGGCCCACAGACCGTCATGTCTCAATGGATAGTTTCTCTCGATGATAATCTCGACGATGAAGTTAGTGATAATCAACCAAGTGCAAAATGGGAAGATGCTCAAGATAAATTGCAAAGTACAACTCATGAACCCTCGCAATATCATCCCGCTGTATCATCGATATCTTCTCCGCCTGTCAATCCGTCCAATTTGAACAGTAATATTCAAGCAACATTGAAAAATACCGAATTTAATGAAATGAATCTCGCACTTCCGTTTGAAAACTATCGTCGAATTAATGAAGATGGACATGATGGTGATGTTGATGATGAAGACGATGATAGACAACAGCAGCAGCACAATAAACCCAAATTGAATGAAACGAGTAGGCAATTGAATGTTGTCGATGATTGTTGTTCTCGTCCGAGTATCTCATCAAATATTCAACGAATAAATTCAAGCAATTCAAGTCTTTTGATGATGATGAAAGGAAATGAAAATCTAGGAGATTCAATGAACAGACCAGTCAATTCATCGAGTTCATCATCGTCATTACTTGGTGATGAACATCGAAAACTAAAAACACGACGATATAATTTCGTTCCGGTAGCTTCATTGAATAATGCACGTATCATAGCTAAATCGAGTGAACAATTAAATTTCACACCGACATCAATTCTAAAAACTGAAACCAGTAAGATTTCCTTCATATCATCATTATCATTATTATTACTTTTTTCTTTTTCAAAATTAAATTGAAACACAAATCATAATTGTATTTAGATCCGCAAGACATTTCAAATGGAAATAGAACAGCAGCGAATATTCATCGTGGCGAAGATTTTCAAAAGAAACTTCTGTTTTATGAACGAAATTCTCTCAATAATAATTCACCATTTCGACGTTCATCATTTCAACAATCATTTGTTTCGCCGAAACCATTTGCACAACAACTATCATCTCGTTCAAACTATTCAATAAATACGAAACCTGATCACATGCAACGAAGTAAATCTTCTAAAGATTTATTCGAATCACCTATTGCACATCCGAGTTTTACACAACAACAAACTTCTATGACTTATCTTAACAATCAAATAGGCTTGATTGAATCTCAACAAAAACAATATTTAGCGTCGAATTTACTTGCCGATGACGTTTCAACTTCATCGACAGGCCATTTACCTAAACCTCCGCCAGGTGTTCCGAATCAGAATGTTCGGTATGTATATATAAATACGAATTTATTTTCCCTCAAAGGAAAAACTCGTTTTGTTTTAGACGTCGTCGATACAAAGTCGATCATACACCAATGAATTAAATTAATCTGTACATAAATATTCAGCATCAATCTCTATTTAGGACTAATATTTTGTTTTGTTTTTCTTTTCTTTTCTTTTTATGTGTTAGATAAGTCAAATTTTGAAGAAAATCTCGAAAGAAAAGACTAATGAATAAACAAGGAATTCATTTCAGATGAATTATTCAATTGTTATTTGTTATTTCGAATTAGTTGCGCTTGTTTATCTTACATGTGTGCTTATGGGTGCACCGATATTGACAGATCTATTGAGAACATTAGGATTTAGTATTTATCTTGTTTCGATTGGTTTTCTACCAATGATCATGAAAACCAATGGAAATATTCGACAAATATTTGATAAAAATCTTTTTTCGTCATTAAATTCCTTGGAAAGAAATTTAATTTATGGCACAATGATTGGTGCTTGGCTTGGTGCAATACCGATTCCATTGGATTGGGATCGTTGGTGGCAACGATGGCCAATAACATGTTTCGTTTCATCAACATTCGGCGCAGGACTTGCATTAATCATATCATACTTCAATTTGTTAAGAGAAAAAACTAAATAAATAAATAAATAAATACAGATGCACTCTGTGAAGGAGGCTAAATATTTTTCTTCACTATGGCAACACGTATATATATGGAGGAGAAAAAAAAAGGAAGAAAAGTTTTTTTTTTTAAGTAAACGAGAACGCATCAAGGTCGATATTAAACACAATGGCACGGCTAACTGCAAGTCAGGAACGAGAATTAAAAGATGCTTTCGAGCTATTCGATACAGGTAGTTAGAAAAATGAATTCAATTATGATCGAGGAAATCGATTTCATTTCTAGATCATTCGGGTAAAATTTCTAAGACTGAATTACGTAAAGTTCTTCAAGCTTTGAATATCAAAGCGAGTGATCAAGATGTTCAACAATTATTAACTCAAATGGATAGTGATAATAGTGGTGAAGTTGATTTTCAGGAATTCAAAAATGTGATGGGTGCATCGTTTTTTAAAAAATATTCGAAACAAGAATTGCAAGCAGCTTTTAAAAAATTCGATGCCGATAATAATGGTTACATAACATCAAGCGAGTTAAGTCATATTTTGTCACGTATGGGTCGACATTTAAATCGAAATGAAGTCGACGCTATGATTAAGTCGATCGATTCAAGTGGTGATGGTCGAATTTCGTTTGATGAATTTTCTAAACTGTTCGACTAGATGAACAAACAAAGAATCAAAATGACATTTTTTTAATGTTGTGATACGTTTCCCTCCTTCTCTTTTTTTTATCATTATTATTCATTTAATAAAGAGCAAAACAAAACAAAAAAATGACGAGTATCGATTTAATCGTGACCCTTAGTAATCAAATTCCCCTTGCGAGGATTTGATCACTGAGTTGTAATGCTTCAGTCTCAATACATTTGATTTGAATCACGATTGCGGCTCATCGATACGTTTTATTTGTTAGCTGCCTTTTGCTTTGCTTCGTTTTGATGTTGTGCAATTTCAAGATAAGAAAAAAAACAGCATGTTGATTATTTGCGAGTGTTTTTACCAAAATCAGTCGCATCTATACAGAAGTGATACGCAAATCTTTTCGATAGCCATCATTTTTTCTGACTTTCATTCAATAAATTTTCTATCATTGGAGAGGACGAAAAAATCGTTCGTCATAATAAACATGAAACTCATCACAAACATTTAAGTTTCGAACAGAAAAAAGAAAGAATTCTTATCTATATTTCATATTCACTAGCATGGCTTGTTTGTTTGCTATTAAAACGGTAGATAAAAATGTGAAGAGTTTACATTGATAACAAGTGAAGTATGTGTTTTATAAAGACGTCCATTTTTATTCACTCGTAGTTATATTATAAAATGCCGATATCGAGCAGAGTTACTATTCGAAAAAAAATGTGTGCAATGTGTTTGCAGAAATCAACTGCCGCAGTGACATCGTGTCATGGTTGTGACAAAGATTTGTGTCGAAAACATTTCAATGAACATCGTGAAAGTCTTTCGAGAGATTTAAACAATGTTTTTGATAGTCACGATAGCCTTTTACAAGAGCTACATGAAAAAACACAACTTGCATCAAAACCATTAGACAATGTCAATGCTCGTACGCTCATAAAGCAAGTTAATGATTGGGAAACTACAACAATTCAATGTGTATTAGATGCAGCCCGAAAAGCGCGTGATGAAATAGAAAATTTATTCAATAGAAAGCAAGATTTCAATTTATTCAAACAGAAAGTTAGCAAGTTAACAGATGAATTAAAAGAGCAGCAAGAGGAAGAAAGTTTTGTAGAACAAGACATCGCTAATTGGATCAAACAAATTGAACAATTAAAAATCGATATGAACCAACCATCAACTACACAAAAAAATTCTCCAGTATTGGAAATCCAAAATATTCACTGGAATACAATTATCAAGGTTTTGTCTTCATCTACAAAAAACACAACCCATTCCGGTATGTATCATTATTCTTCTACAGAAACATATTTCTAGCATAACAACTTTTTAAACGACAACGAGGTTCAGTATCTTTCGTTTGATTTTACATATCTTCGTTACACCTCTTGGAATCTTAAAATTTCTCAAAATTTAAGACTGCTCTCAATACTCAAAAAGCAATAAATTGTTTTATTTATAGACAGTATCCCGGTCCACTCTTCTACCTGTTCAGTTATTCTACACGCTAGAACACATTTTACACCATGATTTCTTCTCAACGGGCGCATCATAACTAAATAAATACATGACAATTTGATATATTCTACAGAAACATAATTAACACATAAAACAAAACTTCTGACACTATCACTTATATAACATCAAACCTGAGAGACATTTTCAATTACATCCCTAAGACATCTTTCCGATATTTATAACAACCGACTTTGTGCAGTCGCCAAGCATTGCAATATGCAAATATAAACCTGATCATAACAACTCATAACACACATAATCAGCCAAATGCGCTACATTTATACCAATATCTTTCTATTCTCTCATAATATTTGCTCAAGTACATCCATCTCCATGCTAATTTCAACCAAAAATGTAAGGTAAATTATACCGCTTTATTTTCACACATACCGCGCATCATTTCTGAACATCTCCACTGGACTGCTAAATTCCGCAACTAGACCTAGCTCATCCTACACAAAACTCGATCTTTCCGATATGTGGCACAGACAGTTTATGAACATCATCGCAGGACTGATTATTCAGCTATTCCACATCACACAATAATTGACCTCACTCTCGTATCTATCTCGCCGATGCATAAATCAATGAATGACAACGGCAGACTGATTATTCAACCACAATCTCACACGTCAATCTCCACTCGCCATTAAACTGTACTTTATCGATACATGAGTTCAGGAATAGAACCAGATGAATGATCATTTAAATATGATTTCATATTCTCTATTTGATTTCACTTTCATATAGGCTCTATAAAAACATGAGTTCAGGAATAGAACCTGCGGAATGATCATTTAATTATGATTTCATATTCTCTATTTGATTTCACTTTCATATAGGCTCTATAAAAACATGAGTTCAGGAATAGAACCTGCGGAATGATCATTTAATTATGATTTCATATTCTCTATTTGATTTCACTTTCATATAGGCTCTATAAAAACATGAGTTCAGGAATAGAACCTGCGGAATGATCATTTAATTATGATTTCATATTCTCTATTTGCGTTCACTTCGAGATTCAGTTTGTCCTTCTATGAGTTCAGGAATAGCACCTGTACAATAATCATTTAAATATGATTTCACAATATCTATTTGATTTCACTTCGATACTGAATTTGTCAAAACATCAGTTAAAGAATAGAACCGGCGAATGATCATTTAAATATGATTTCACATTCTCGATTCTATTTCACTATCATACCAACTTTGTCAAAACATGAGTTAAAGAATAGAACCTGCTGAATGATTATTTAAATATGATTTCATATTCTCTATTTGATTTCACTTCGATTCTGATTTGTCAAAACATGAGTTCAGGAATAGAACCTGCAGAATGATCACTTAAATATGATTTCACGTTCGCTAATTGATTTCACTTCGAGACTAATTTTGTCAAAACATGAGTTCAGGAATAGAACCTGATGAATGATCATTTTAATATGATTTCACGTTCTCTATTTAATTTCACTTTCATATGGGCTCTATAAACACATAAGTTAAAGAATAGAACCTGGAGAATGATCATTTAAATATGATTTCATATTCTCTATTTGATTTCACTTCGAGACTGATTTTGTCAAAACATGAGTTCAAGAATAGAACCTGACGAATGAACATTTATTTATGATTTGACATTCTCTATTTCATTTTACTTCCATACTGATTTCGTCAAAACATGAGTTGAAGAAGAGTACCTGCGGAATGATCATTTAATTGTCATGTCACGTTCTCTATTTGATTTCACTTCGAGACTGATTTTGTCAAAACATGAGTTCAAGAATAGAACCTGATAAATGATCATTTAATTATGATTTCACATTCTTTATTTCATTTCAGTTTCATCCGTGTTTTGTCAAAACATGAGTTCAAGAATAGAACCTGTCGAATGATCGTTTAATTATGATTTCACATTCTCTATTTCATTTCACTTTGAGACTAATTTTGTCAAAACATGAGTTGAAGAATAGAACCAGCAGAATGATCATTTAATTGTCTTGTAAGGTTCTTCATTTCATTTCACTTTCATTCGTGTTTTGTCGAAACATGAGTTGAAGAATAGAACCTTACCAATGATTATTTAAATATGATTTCACAATATCTATTTGATGTCACTTCGAGACTGATTTTGTCAAAACATGAGTTGAAGAATAGAACCTGCCGAATGATCATTTAATTGTCATGTCACGTTCTCTATTTCATTTCACTTTCATATGGGCTCTATAAACACATAAGTTGAAGAATAGAACCTGGTGAATGATTATTTAAATATGATTTCACATTCTCTATTTGATTTCACTTCGTGACTGATTTTGTGAAAACATGAGTTCAGGAATAGAACCTGCGGAATGATCATTTAATTATGATTTCATATTCTCTATTTGATTTCACTTTGAGACTGATTTTGTCAAAACATGAGTTGAAGAATAGAACCAGCAGAATGATCGTTTAATTATGATTTCACATTCTCTATTTCATTTCACTTTGAGACTGATTTTATCAAAACATGAGTTGAAGAATAGAACCAGCGGAATGATCGTTTAATTATGATTTCACGTTCTCTATTTGATTTCAGGTTCATCCGTGTTTTGTCAAAACATGAGTTCAAGAATACAACCTGTCGAATGATCATTTAATCATGATTTCATATTCTCTATTTGATTTCATTTCGATACTGATTTGTCCAAACATGAGTTGAAGAATAGAACCAGCAGAATGATCGTTTAAATATTATTTCATATTCTCTATTTCATTTTACTTCGAGACTGATTCTGTGAAAACATGAGTTGAAGAATAGAAGCTGTCGAATGTTTATTGGAATATGATTTCATATTCTCTATTTGATTTCATTTCGATAGTGATTTTGTCAAAACATGAGTTGAAGAATAGAACCTGCCGAATGATCATTTAATTGTCATGTCACGTTCTCTATTTCATTTCACTTTCATATGGGCTCTATAAACACATAAGTTGAAGAATAGAACCTGGTGAATGATTATTTAAATATGATTTCACATTCTCTATTTGATTTCACTTCGTGACTGATTTTGTGAAAACATGAGTTCAGGAATAGAACCTGCTGAATGATCATTTAATTATGATTTCATATTCTCTATTTGATTTCATTTCGATACTGATTTTGTCAAAACATGAGTTCAAGAATAGAACCTGACGAATGATCATTTGATTATGATTTCACATTCTCTATTTGATTTCATTTCGATACTGATTTTGTCAAAACATGAGTTGAAGAATAGAACCTGATGAATGATCATTTAATTATGATTTCATATTCTCTATTTGATGTCAGTTCGAGACCGATTTTGTCAAAACATGAGTTCAAGAAGAGAACCTGATAAATGATCATTTAATTATGATTTCACATTCTTTATTTCATTTCAATACTGATTTTGTCAAAACATGAGTTGAAGAATAGAACCTGCCGAATGATCATTTAATTGTCATGTCACGTTCTCTATTTCATTTCACTTTCATATGGGCTCTATAAACACATAAGTTGAAGAATAGAACCTGGTGAATGATTATTTAATTATGATTTCACATTCTCTATTTCATTTTACTTCGATACTGAGTTTGTCAAAACATGAGTTGAAGCAGAACACCTGACGAATGATCATTTAATTATGATTTCACATTCTCTATTTCATTTCAATACTGATTTTGTCAAAACATGAGTTCAAGAAGAGAATCTGACGAATGATCATTTAAATAATATGCGGTCCTCTGGAGTTTATCCCAGTGTCGTAATGATCGAAGAAATGAACTTGTTGATGAATAGGAGATGTAGTGAAATAATTGGCATGATAGTTCTGATGGTTTTATGACGCGGAGTGCTGTATGAAATGTACAAAAATTGACGCATTGACTTGAGAATGAGATAATGGAAGGCGTTGGTAAACCACAAGCTATGGCACAGTATTTTCTGTTAATTTTATATGGAACTATCATGCTATGTAATTTGAGCTGCTGATTCGGCTGCATGTTTTAATTGGCTGGATAAGATAATATTTTGTAATTTTTTTATGAAATTTTCCCTACATTGCAATAAAAATAAAGTCTACATACATTACACACAAATCGATAAGAAAACTATAAAGGATAGAGATTTCCTCAATAAGTCCAATCGTTGATTGTAATTACGTAGAACATCAAGTTCACTAAAAAGAATGCTCGATCGGTAACTCACGCCATCTATACATTTCAGTTGGTGTTTAGTTTGAATATTGTCTCAGAAAATGTAGAAATAAGATAGAAATAGTGAAGAATTGAATTTTATTTCTATTTAAAATATCTGACCATCAATCCCCAATTCAATCGACATCAAGAATAAGGCCAAACGAAACACCAATGGACGAATTCTGTTCACGTAGCCGTGCGTCCACATTATTTATTTATTTTTATTTATTTTCCATGTTATCTCTTCAACGTTTTTCTTTCTTATTTATTTCAATTAATAAAACCGACATTCATTTTTCTAGATAATACCGATAATATTTCCAAATTTCAATGGTACACAACTAATTTCATGTCAACCAACGAATTCATAAGATTGTTTTGTTTTGTTTTGTTTTTTCTAGTCCAAATCTCTCGATAATAATCGCAGTAGTCATGCTTCAGTATCCATGGATAATCAAGAAAAACTACTCGCTGACGCTCTACAAAATGTTCGTAATCATGCATTTGCTATGAAACGTGTCCTCGATCAACAATCGATCATGGAAGGACTCAAACATGCCGCAAACATGCTCGGTGAACTACGTACATCGTTACTTTCGCCAAAGAATTATTACGAATTACGTAGGACTGAATTCATTTTTGTTGTATTTCGAAATGTAAATATTTATTTGAAATACTAGACGTTGTCGTTGTCGAAGAACTTCATCATCTTGAACTTCATCTTGCTGATGAATTCGAACGTGGTCATGGTAGTCATGATCTCTACGAAGTCGTTCAATATGCCGGAAATATCGTACCACGATTGTAAAATTAATCCTTATGAATTTTTTTTTTTGTTGAACTTTCCGATTTTTTCACTCGTAGATATTTACTAATCACGATCGGTCATGTTTATATCAAAGCGAATGAATTGCCTCGTCGTGAAGTTCTTCGTGATTTAGTCGAAATGTGTCGTGGTGTTCAACATCCATTGCGAGGTTTATTTCTTCGAAATTATCTTTTGCAATGCGCGAAAAGTTTGCTACCCGATGTTGAAGAAGAAAATTCGTAAGCAAAACGAAGCTTGAAGTCAATGTCAATCTTGTTTTTCTTTCAGAGATGAGAGTAAAAATGGTACGATACTCGATTCATTGGATTTTATTCTTTTGAATTTCTCCGAAATGAATAAACTTTGGGTTCGAATGCAATATCAAGGTCATACGCGGTAAATTTTTTGAAATTATTTGAAGAGTTTCACGTGTATTTTTACATATTTAGAGATATTCAACGACGAGAACAAGAACGTCGAGAATTACGAATTTTAGTCGGTACAAATCTTGTTCGTTTAAGTGAATTAGAATGTGTCAATATCGAACGATATAAAACTGTAGGCAAAAAGCCGAATTTTTCTTTTTCGATTATTACGAAATTCCTTCGTTGTTTTTTCAGATTGTTTTACCTAAAATCATGGAGCAAGTTGTTAGTTGTCGCGATTCAATCGCTCAAGAATATCTAATGGAATGCATAATTCAAGTCTTTCCCGATGAATATCATTTGAATACATTGGATGATTTTTTGAAAAGTTGCCGTGAATTAAGTCCAAATGTGAATATTCGAAGTATTTTAATTTCATTAATTGACCGGTAAATGAAAACGAAAGAAAAGGATGTTGAATGTTTTATTTTTTGTGTGTAAAGTTTAACTGCATATGCAGCTCGTGAAGGTGCTCAACAGAATATTTCGGAGAGTATTCAATTATTCGATATATTTTCCGAACAAATCTCTGAAGTTGTCAAAGTAAAAAGGCGAAATCTTGAAAATTCGAAAGATTATTATGATTTGAATGTTTAGAATCGACCAAATATGCCAACGGAAGATATCGTTGCTTTGCAAAGTGCTCTTTTAAATCTCTCATTGAAATGCTACCGTGAACAACCTGAATACGGAAATAAGGTTCTTGAAAATACACGCAAGATTTTCGATAATATTGCGTTAGATACTCAGTAAGAATGAGAATTCAATCAATATGAAAAATAAGAAAAATCTTCTTTTTAGAGTTCAAACAGGAACTCAAGCTGCCAAAGAATTAGTCAAAATGTTGAAAATTCCAATTGATTGTTACAATATTCTTGATGTGCTTAAATTAAATCATTACAAACTTGTTTTACAATTGTTAAGCTATCGTGAACGACATACTGTTTGCATGTATATTGTCAATAGTATCCTAGAAAAAGAGACCATTATACCAACAGCTGAACAAGTCACACAATTATTAGATTTATTAGTAACTTTGATTGTCGATCAAAAGGATGGCGTACTAGAAAAATCGAAACAGACAATAACAAATGAAGATTTCGTTGAAGAACAAAATCTTGTTGCACGATTATGTAATAATTTTCAAGCGAAAAACGAGCCCGATCAACAATATCACATTATCAAAATCTGTCAGGAGACATTTAAAAATGGGGATTTAGAACGAATGCGTTTTACTTATCCACCAATGATTATGCAAGCATATGCATTAACATTTCAATATAAATCTATTCGTGAACAAGACGAAAAATGGGAGAAAAAATGTCAGAAATTATTTCAACTATGCAATCAATTGATTAGTACATTGACAAAATTAGAAACCAACGATCTTCCACTTCGATTGTATCTCCAAGGCGCATTGACAGCCAGTGAAATCGACTCAGAAAATGCCGAAACCATCGCCTATGAGTTCTTTTCGCAAGCATATACAATCTACGAAGAACAGGCAGGTGATACACGTGCTCAATGTGCGTCGTTGACATTGTTAATTGGTACATTGGAAAAGATTCGTTGTTTCAGCGAAGATAATCATTCGACATTGAGACAATCATTGACACAAGCAGCAACTCGTTTAGTTAAACGACCTGATCAAGTACAAACTTTACTTTTATGTACGCATCTATTTTGGAGTGCACAACGTATTAGTGAAGAAGGTCAACAGGCTACACCGGTAGGAATTAAGAAATAGCAATGAAATGAGTTTTTTTATCTGTTCGTTTTTCGTCTAGGTTCAAGATCGAGAAAAGGTTCTAGCTTGTTTGAAAAAAGCAACGAAATTAACTTCACAAGTTATGGATCAAAATACACAAATACAATTGTATCACGAGATTTTAAATTCATATGTATACTTCTTCAATCAAAATCATCCTGATGTAAGTTTCGTTCGTTTGATTATATTCTCTGTTTACAATGTTTGTCTCTCGTTCAGATCGATGTGTCTGTATTAAATTCATTAATTGAAAAACTTCAAAGCGAACTATCGAAATTATCGTCGAACGACAACGATGAATTTATTCGTAAACAAGTTCAAAAAACTCTCGATTATCTTCAATTACAATCGCAAACCGACAAATTCCAAGGCTTGAAAATCTAAAAACGAACTCAAATCTTTTTCCTATTAATCAAAATTCAAATACATACACACACATACACACATCGCATTTAGTTTTTATTTGATTATTGTAATTTAGCAATAGATTTTTTTTTTGTGTTTTTATTTCTATTTTCTAGTCATCATATTCAACTTATTCTATCATTCCTCTTTTCTTTTTTCTTCTTCTTCGGTGATTTGTATATTGCATCGTCTTTTTATCTAAACAAATGTAATCGATATGATTTTCTCTTTTCAGATTTCGAAAAAACTAAGAACAACAAGATGACTGGAAAAAAAAACGTTCCAGCAAAAACAACAACAGCAGCAACGACAGCAGTAGCAGCTGGCCGTGTCGCAAAAAAAGACAAATCAAAAAATGTCATGCGAGATTTACGTATTAGAAAATTATGTTTGAACATTTGCGTCGGCGAATCAGGCGATCGTTTGACACGTGCATCGAAAGTTCTTGAACAATTAACTGGTCAAACGCCAGTGTTCTCCAAAGCACGATATACTGTACGTTCATTTGGCATTCGTCGTAACGAAAAAATCGGTGTCTTCTGTACAGTACGTGGTGAAAAAGCCAAAGAAATTCTCGAAAAAGGCTTGAAAGTCTTAGAATACGAATTACACAAATACAATTTCAGTGAAATGGGTAATTTCGGTTTTGGCATTCAAGAACACATCGATTTAGGTATTAAATATGATCCATCGATTGGTATCTACGGTATGGATTTCTATGTTGTACTTGGTCGTGCTGGTTTCGATATTGGCAAACGAAAGCACAAGAAAGCCTCGATGGGTGCATCGCATAAGATCGGTAAAGATGAAGCTATCAAATGGTTTCAACAACAATACGATGGTGTCATCTTACCAGGTGCAAAACAAAAGAAATCAAGCGGTGGTCATAACCGTCGTGGAAAGAAGAAATAAATAACCAGCAAACTTTTCATTGTTTTCTTTTTTTTTTGTCGACAAATTTATCGATAAAAAACAACAACAAGAAGAAAAATAAAATAAAAAACATAAACACAAACAATTGTTGGTTTTCTTTTCTAGATGAATGGTTTTCGGTATCAAAAATGGGATCCTTTGTTGATCATTAGTCAGATCATTGCTGTTCAAACGTTATACTATCTTGGTCTAGGCTTTTGGATTCTCCTAGGAACATTTACAATCGATCGGGGACCATCATTAGATTATATTTTCTCCTATGATGTTTATAATGCATCAACATGGAAGGAAAGATCGTTTAATGTCGTCTTTTTTCTCAATGCAATTACGAGGTAAACAAACAGAGGCAAACTTTCTTTTAAAAATCTAGTTTTTTTTTTCAGTGGTCTCGCAATTGTTTACATTGTTGGTCGGTATAAACAATGTTTGGATTTTTCGATTACAATACATTTTTATCATTTTCTTGCTTGTTGGATATATAATTCTCAATCTCCACGTGTATTTTCCTGGTTTGTCACACAATTTTTTTGTATTGTTATTATGACGATACTGTCGGAACATTTGTCGAAGAAAAATGAAATGAGAACTATTCCACTTGGACCGCGTGTTGATCTTTAACCCAAAAAAAATGAAAGAAAGAAATTGTACATCTAAATTTTTATTTCGAACAAAATAAATAGAAAAAAATATACATTGAATGTATTTATTTCAGATGACATCAAAACGAATCTGTGTGTATTGTGCGTCGAGTAGCGACTGTGATAAGAAATATTTCGATGCCGGTCGACAACTCGGCGAAGCATTGGCTCAAATGAGCATTACTCTTGTCTATGGTGGCTCGCAATTTGGAGTTATGGGCGCTGTTGCCAACGGAGCATTAGATGCTAAAGGCAAAGTTATCGGTTGGATACCGAAATTTATGAAAAGTGAAAAACTTCATCCAGGTTTAACCGAAGTCAACGAAGTTGAAACAATGCATTTACGTAAACACGGAATGATGATGAATTCCGATGGTCTCATTGCCTTACCGGGTGGCACAGGTACACTCGAAGAGTTACTTGAAGCTATGACATGGAAACGCTTGCAATTGATTAATGTACCGATCTTTATAGTAAATCTCGATGGATTCTATGATCCATTAAAAGTTTTAATTGAAAATATGTTTAAAGAACGTTTTATGGATCGAAGTTTAGAAAACGATTGGGTTTTTGTCGATACAATTGACGAACTAATTTCAAAATTAAAGAATTTCGTTTAATCTTTTTTTTAGATATGACAGATTTACAAGTCAATACGAAATTACCCTTGCGTCGTAATCGACCGGGAACAAAAGCCAAAGATTGGTGTCATTGGCCCGATGAAACATCGGAGAATATGGATTCACTCTATCATATTCAACAATATATTCAGCAATGTATTCGACGAAATCCCGCTGATATCGATGTCATACTTCAAGCGCCCGATCAACAAGACGAAGGTGTTTGGAAATATGAACATTTGAGACAATTTTGTCTTGAATTGAATGATTTAACCGTTCTTTTACAAGTTCGATTTTTGTTTAGCGAATGAATATGACGTTTTTTTTTGTTTGATTTCTTGTATAGAAAGAATGTTTGCCCGATACATGTTCGCAAATGACTGCAACTGAACAATGGATTTTTCTTTGTGCAGCACATAAAAATCCAAAAGAAGTATAGAAATTTGAAATTGCATTCGATTGTTTTGTGTTAATCATTTCGATTTTCTAGTGTCCAGCAATTGATTATACACGGCATACACTTGACGGCGCAGCTTCACTGTTAAACAGCAATAAATACTTTCCAAGCCGGTAAAAGAACGAACATAACGAATTTGAAGATTTTCAATAGAATTTTTTGTTTGTTCTATTAGAATTTCGATCAAAGAAACTTCCATTGCTAAATTAGGCAGTGTTTGCCGTCGTATCTATCGTATATTTTCTCATGCTTTCTATCATCATCGAACAATTTACGATGATTTCGAAGAACGAACTCATTTATGTCGTCGTTTTACTGTCTTTGCATTACGTTACGGTCTCATTCCAAAAGATAATCTTATCGTTCCAATTCAAGGCGTTAATCAAGATATTCAAACCATTATGCAACAACAAACGTCACCTGTTAAAATTCAAAGCAATAATCCCGCTTTAAAAAATGGCGATAGTCCACCATCACCTTCACCTGCTTCTGCTGCTGCTGTTGTTGTTCCACCACCACCACCACCAGCTGCCGAAAGTGATGCTTGAACGAAAAGGACAAAGTTTAATTCTTATCTATTAGTTGTATGTATTGAATGAAATCTCTTCATAATATAGAATGTGCATTTTCTTTATTTCGCAAAAAAAAACAACAACAAAACAAAATATAATGTTTACAAATTGTCTTCTTGTTTTAAACGTTGTTCAAGATTGTTTAATTCTGACCAGATTTGTGTAGGTAGATTTTTGCCGACGTTTTCTTCGAAATATGTTCGTATAGCTTGACATTCATTGAGCCAGAAGTCAGTTGAGATCGTGAGCAGTTTCGGATTGACATAACCACCTCGAATATCGCGTTCATCGGGCAACAAACCGATCGGTGTTTGTCGAGCCGATGCTTGATTCGTTAAACGACGAAAGATCCAATCAAGAACGCGAATATTTTCGCCGAAACCCGGCCAGAGAAATTCGTTCGTGTCGGAATCTTTGAGAAACCAATTGACATGGAAGATTTTCGGTAATTGAACGTTTGGTTTCGTGCCAAATGACAGCCAATGAGAGAGATAACTACCGAAATTATAGCCGAGAAACGGTCGCATTGCAAATGGATCGTGCATGATTTGTTTGCCTACGAATAACGAAAGTGATTTTGTTTTTGTTTTTGTTTTTCCTTCGCTCGTTACCTTTGAATTCTGCGGCAGCCGTAGCTTCAGATCGCATACTTGCGCCAATAAAAACGCCATGTTGCCAGTTAAATGATTCGTAGATGAGTGGAACACCTTGAGGTCGTCGACCACCGAAAATAATACCTTCGATAGGCACGCCTTGAGGATTGTCCCATTCAGGATCGAGAATTGAACATTGTTTTATCGATGTACAGAAACTAATGCAAAAGACACGTAAATATTATTCGATAGTTCGGAAGAAAAAAAAAAGAGAAATAGTCTACCGGCTATTCGGATGAGCAGCTGGTTCGCCGAGATCGATCGACCATCGTTTATTTTTCCACGAACGTACCGTCGGTTGATGAAGACCATCGATATTCTCGCCGATACCTTCCCAATAAACATCACCGTCACTTGTCTCGGCAACATTCGTGAAAATCGTATTTTCATGAATCATATCTTCAAACAAAACAAAAGTCAGATTCAATCATTTTCTCTTTTCTTTTTCTTCTCGCATACCCAACGCAATAGGATTAGTCGATTTACTAGTGCCAGGTGCGACACCGAAAAAGCCATACTCAGGATTGATAGCTCGTAATCGACCTTCATCATCGAAATGCATCCAAGCTATATCGTCTCCTGAAAGCAACGAGTTTGAATTTTTAGTTTTTCATAGGACATTTTTTCTTTACCGATACATTCGACTTTGTAACCTTCGAGACCCGATGGCCGAAGCATGGATAAATTCGTCTTTCCACAAGCACTAGGAAAAGCTGCGACGAAATATTTCTTCACTCCTTCAGGATTCGTTACACCCATGATCTAGAACGACGAGTTTTTCTTTTTTGTCCTGTTACGTTTTTAACCTTCTTACAAGCATATGTTCAGCAAGCCAACCTTCTCGTTTAGCCAGACTACTTCCAATTCTCAATGCTAAACATTTCTTTCCGCATAATGAATTGCCACCGTAACCACTTCCGAAACTAATAATTTCATTTCGTTCAGGAAAATGTGTGATTAACGTTTGTTCAGGATTACATGGCCATATAGGATTGACTGGTTTATCCGTTGGTAGAGGTACACCAACTGAATGAAGACATTTAATTACTTCGGAACCATCGGATGTTTTCAATTGACTAAACACATTCGTACCCATACGTGTCATGATTCGCATCGATGCGACGACATAAGGCGAATCAGTTAATTCAACGGCTATTTTTGAATATGGACTTGAATAAGGACCCATCATATAGGGAATAATATAGAGTGTTCGACCGCGCATACAACCAGTAAAACGTTGTTGGATGATATCGAGCATTTCATCGGTATCCATCCAGTTGCCCAATGGTGTTTGTTTGAGATTTTTCGGTAGATTAGGATCAGTAATCGTAGGAAAACCGTGAGCAGGCTCAGTGATAATATCATTCATGTTTTTCGTGCAAATAACAGTGCGTGATTCGACACGAGCAACATCTCGTGGATCAGTCGATGTAATGTAACTAATGATTTTAAACAAATCAAATTTCGCTGTTTTTTTTGTTCAATGTTTTCTATTTACCAGTTTTTATATTTTTTTAATTTTCGAATAACTCCTGCTCGTTCCATTGAATCGAGTAATTGTTGATTTTCTTGATCGGTACCATCGCATACGTGAAAATTAGTCGGTTGACAAAGTTGAATTTTATCTTGAACATATTCACGTATTTTCGATGGTAGACTATCCAATGAATTGTTTGCTTTTGCAAAGACTTCCATTGCTAAAAATATAAATAAATATAGGTCATTCAATTTTAGATAGTTTGTTGTATTGTTGCTGTTTTATTTGTCTGTTTCATACTTCGAATATTCGCACTATCAATATGCCACCACCACCTGCATTGAAGAAAAAAGCGGGAACAAAAAATCCGCCCATTTTTAGCCAAGAATATCTTATTCAAAATCATGGTACGTGTATGTTCCCCTCTCTTTTCTCTCTCAAACGAAACAAACACAGATGCACCCACGGATACGCGACCTCGTTGACTGACCTTGTGCTGTTTTTATTTCTGTTCGTCTTTTTTTTTCTCGAAATGAAACAACAACAACACAAAATTCACTTTTCAAAGCACTTATATTTCAAGGTGAATTTGTTTACTTTATTCTTTCGTTTCCTTTTATTTAGGTGATATCGCCTGTGGCATTCTAATGATCGTAGCTTTAGGAACAATACTCCATGCAACATCACCTTATTGTACGGCGTTCTTCGGTCCAAGACATAATGTCACCAATTTCGATTCATTTAATGCCTCGCCACCGCCATTGTTTAACTATGGTTACAAAGATTTAGCTATGCTCTTTTCCTATACATTAATCTGTATAACAGCTCATGCTATCTGGCAAGAATATGTTTTGGATAAATTATACAAGAAATTACATTTATCAAAATCAAAAATTGCGAAATTCTTCGAATCAGGTCAATTAATTCTTTTCTATGTCACAAGTGTTCTATGGGCATTGATGTTATTCAATGAAGAAGGATATTTTCGTTCAGGTTTAGAATATCTTTGGCGTGATTATCCTTATACAGGTATGACAACATGGACGAAACTCTATTTTATTGTGCAATTATCCTATTGGCTACATAATTATCCTGAATTATATTTACAAAAAGTTCGAAAAGAAGATATACCAGCACGAATTGTCTATACAAGTTTATATCTTATAACAATTCTCTATGCTTATCTAACACGTTTCTGGCGTATATCACTTGTTCTATTGACGATACATTATTTTATTGAAATATTCTATCATGCATCACGTCTCGCCTATTTCTATGTGACAACGAAAACAGGCGTTACTCCATCGAAAGCTATCTCGATTTATTTATTTAAAATTTGGAATGTTGTTTTTGTTGTTGGACGTTTGGCGTCCGTTGTTTTAGCTTGGTTAACATTTTGGTTTGGTTTAAAATCTTCATCGATTAATAAAATAACATTTACATCATCACCGGTGACAAATCTCAATGAAAATTCGAATGCAACAGCAACAAATGAATCGATCATTATTTCGAATTTCAATACGCCAACTGTTCGACTCTTTACTCTTGTTGCTACCGGTGTTTTACAATTTTGGCTTGTTTGGAATTTTATTCAAGTAAAACAAAACAAAAAAACGAACACGAACTGATAGTAGATTCTTTCTTATTCTTTAGTTTCATATGCGACGACGACGTGAACAACGTAATGCACGTTCATCGGCAACTGTTACTTCGCCTAAAGTTTCAAACAGACTCAAACAAAAACAACAAGGTCTAACCAATGGTAAATCGGACAACGACGAAACAGTCGAACAGTCCACCGTTGCTACATCTGTTGGTCAATCCAATAAAAAAAGCAATTAAAAAGAAGCCATAAATACACTGAAATTTCTAGAAATTTCATTTCCGTTTAAACGAAAAATAAAACGACAAGAAGAGAATTTTCAAGAAAAAAAAACGAACATTGAAATAACTCCTTATTTATTTACTATATTGTTTTTGTTGTTATTGTGTCTGTCAGCATGTTGTTGTTGTTATTCTTATTCTTATTGTTGTTTTCTTCTTTCTTTCTTTCTTTCTTTCTCTGTTTCTTTCTCTTAGTAAGGTATAAACAAAAAAAAATCGTTCACTTCCGGTCAAAAAAAAAAACAAAAAAAGTACTAAATCTTTATAACTATCTGGCTTGTGTACGTCGTCTATCTTTTTATGTTAGCATGAATGGATTGTTCATCTTCTTCTTGTTTTCTTTTTCTGTTTATCAAAAAGTGAAAAACTTCCCAAAAAAAAAAGAATATGAAAAATAAGTACGATTATGATTATTTATCAAACCAACTAACCTGTTCTTGTTTTGCTTGATAACTAAATTCTGTACGATGTAAACCTTAGACTTTATATACTACAATCATACAGAGAAAGAGAGAGAGAGAGAGAAAAAAGAAAGGATAATGTTTATATTAGGAGGTGTGTCTTATGTCGTACTTTGGACTTGTTTCTCGATTCGATAGATCAGTGTGGGGGTGTGTCAGATAAAAACATATTACGCACTCAATAAACGAGAGAAAAAACACCGAATAGAGTAAGGGTAACCAAGTTTGGATAGATAGATTTCGATGTTTCTTAGTCGAAAGAAATATGAATGATTCATAGTCCAAGAATATAAAGAGCGTAGATGCAATGATATCCAGGGTAGAACGGAGTAAAGGTTATTTTTATAGAAAAGTACCCGAATAAAAAATATTTTCGCACTTGAAAAAAAAACGACATTAGACTTTGTATTGTAGATCAATGAGTTTAACAAAGAAGATTCGTGTAGGCATCGTAGGTTTCGGTGTATCAGGTCGAGTTTTTCATGCACCATTCTTGCATACAATGTCTGATATGTATGAATTACGAAGTGTCGTTGAACGACATACAAATGAAGCAGAAAAAATCTATCCATATATAAAAACAGTTCGATCAACAAATGAATTATTCGATGATCCGAATATAGACCTAGTTATTATAACAACATCGAATGATTTACATTATTCATTGACTAAAGAAGCTTTGGACAAAGGTAAACATGTTGTTGTCGAAAAACCAATGACAATTCGAAGTAGTGAAGCGTTAGATTTAATTGAATTAGCAAAGAAAAAAAATCTCGTCATTTGTCCTTATCAAAATCGTCGATATGACTCAGGTTATCAAACAATTCGACAAATAATCGAAAGAAAACTATTGGGCGATGAAATACACGATTGTGAAATACATTTCGATCGATATCGACCCGAATTAAAACCCGGCAATGTATGGCGTGAACGAAATGAGCCAGGCGCTGGTATTCTCTATGATTTAGGCTCACATTTAATCGATCAAACATTGAGTCTCTTCGGACAACCTCAAAGTATTACAGCTGACATACGAATACAGCGACCTACTGCACATGTCGATGATTGTTTCGATCTTCGTCTTGACTATGGACATTTACGTGTGACATTAAAAGCTAGTATGTTAGTTCGAGAACCCGGTCCACGATATGTTTTACATGGAGCAAAAGGTTCGTTTATTAAATTTGGTGATGACATTCAGGAAGGTGTCCTTCGAACTGGCGCAATGCCAACGAAATCATCGAATTGGGGCAAAGAACCAAAAGAAAACGATGGACTTCTACATACAGAAACAATCGATGGTCGAATAATCAAAGAAAACTATCCGACATTATCGGGAAATTATGGTCTTTTCTATGAACATTTATATCACACAATTATTCACGGGAAATCTTTGGATATACGAGCTGAAGATGGTTATAATGTTATTCGAGTAATCGAACTCGCCCTACAAAGTAGTCAAGAAAAACGAACTATGCACTGTGACAGACTTTTGTAAATAGTCGGTTTTTTTTTTTCGTTTTCGCCGAAATAATTGTCAACCCACAGGTGTGGGATGCGTAAACATTAATTATTTAAGGTAAAATCAGTTGAATTTCATGCTACGATATGCTGTGATTTTTAGCAATTCAAATACTGAAAACAAAAGTCATGATTTAGATAGTTCGTGATGTTTAACTCAATATTTTTCATTTTACTAGTAATAAATGAAAGCCGACTAAATTGTGGGTGAATAAGAACATAAGCAAATATAGATTTATATCATAGAATCAATTACCTTTTTATTTTCTTTTTTTGCATTAAAAAAATGGGAACAGATGGGCTTCAGAGGTGTACGCATTACGTCAGTATTAATCAGTGCGTCAAATGAGAGAAAAAAAACTGGTATAAAAAGCCGAGCAGACAGAGTCCCGTCACTCCAAACAGAAATAGTTACGAAATTATGACGAAACTGTTACAATTTTCGTTGTTATTGACATTAGTTGTATGTGAAATAACTTGGGCACGGCCAACAACTCAAATTATTGTGATCAATGATCATGAATGGGAAGTACCGAACGAACCAGGTTGGGACAAAGTTGTTCAAGAAGCAGATGAAGTGCGGCAACGTTTAATTACCTGCATTATAGCAGCTGAATGCCGAAAAGTAATTGAAGATATGCGTGCAGTTTTTACTCGACATAAAGTTTCACGAGATTATTTTCAAAGTAATGAAAACGATCCGCAAATGTACGATATGATCTTCAAATGGGGTTGAACTTATTTTCGTTGTTTTTCGTTTTGATTATTTATTATCTCCTCATCAGGTAATAATAGTCAGATATTCAATAATTATAATAATAAATAAATTACTGGTGTATTTCGTTTTTATGATGCAAGAAAACGAAATTTTTTTTTCAGCAGAAAAGTTTATTTAAACAAGAATGAATCGAATACGTTGTTAATTTCGAAAGAAAAGAAAAAGAGCAAGAGAGAAAAGTGTTGTTTGAGTTTGAAATTAAGTTTAATTTGTTGGAAATAAAACGTTATTTGTAAATTGATTTGGAATGTTACCCGGTGGATCGAAGACGGCAACACCATACCACCAATTGCCATCTTCCGAACGAGCACGTCCGACACCGATTTCTTGTGTCGAACGCCAAACCATTTGAGTGAAATTTTCTGTATCACGACTACCGTTCGAGCCGAAATTATATCTTCGACCTTCTTTCAACCACGTCTTAACCATTTTCTCGGCTAAAATCGTTCGAAATTCAATTTTAAAAAAGAGAAAAAACGGTCAATCAACGAGATCTCACGTGTTAGCTCGCGTTTAAATCGAGCTGTAAAATTTTCGCCCAATGTTTGTCGGCCGTAATTACGTAGTTCAGCTGGACTATGTTCTAATTTACTAGTACGTGCCATTTCATTGGCCCACCGTTGTGCTATTTCCGATAATTGATCATTCACTTCGAGTGGTGGCGCATTGTACTTTCGTCGAACACTATTGATAGCTGCACAAGTCGTATGAGCAAAGTCTTCGTTTTCACTAGCCGCTGATGAATCGTCTAGACAAATTTCATCATGAAAACAAATCGATTAGAAAAGAGACGAAACAAACTCGACAGCATCGATTGGTCACGAGAAGTTGCTCGACTTTCGACACCATCGATTTCTTTGATATTCGTTGCACTGAATGGGCGTTGCGGGCCACTGTCTGGTCGTTTATAGGTATTTGATTTCTTTTGTCCGTCGAATTTCTTCAGAAAAAAAGCAGCAATGCCTATTCATTCATACAAGTTTTTGTTTCAATGACACTTTGTTTTTTTTTTTCGTTTCATTTTCTTACCAATGTCGATTCCGATAAAAAGTAAACCGGATAATCCATTGGTTAACCTGCAAATACACGCACATATAATTCGTATCTATTTGGAAATAAATTTCCTCATACCACATATACCAATACGATTGAAAACAAAGCCCTAATTGAACTGCTGAAAGTGCCATGTTTTTCTTTTGTGTTTATAACACACGAAAATTTTTGAATAAATGCACACAAAAAAAAAGGTATTTCGTTTTTCTCTATTTAACGGATGAAGAAAAATATTTGTTTTTTTAAAATATAAAAGAGCTTTTTTTTGCGCGAGCAAAAGAATGCATTAGGCGTTGCACGCAGTGAAATCTACTTCAAAGGTCTTCTTTTCTACTTTCTCTCTCTCTCTCTCTTGCTTTTCTATTCGATCAATAATAAGTAAACAGTTTTTTTTTCGTTAAACTTTTCAACGATTTTCATCCATTAAGATTACAGAAAAATATTTCCACGGTTCGATTATATTCTATTGCCTATTGATTAAAACAAACAACTTGATTTTCATTTACCCTTTTGCGTAGGATTATTTTTGTTGCATATTGAGATTCGTCCTATTACTCGTGCGGTACAAAATAATATTTTCTTTTCCGAGTCAACCTTGATGTTGACTCGTAGACGGTAAATAGTGATTATATCTATTAGCGCTCCTTTTTTTCGTTTTATACATGACCATGATTTAATTGGGGTACTTAATAAAACCCATTTATATGTGTTTTTATTCGAAAATATAGTATAAAAAATAATGATTAGTACTAAAAGCTGAATCCTGTGTACAATTAATTGTCCAGAGTAGAAATAATTGACTTTTGAACAGACTTGCACTTGTAATGCGTGGTGTGACAGTACAGCACCCAAGCAAGAGATTGCGTTGATATGCCATTACGCAGGCCACCATGTCGTGCCAAAACCTGATCGAGGTCCGAATTGATACGTAAATCGGCCCGGAACCGAAATCATAATATGACTGTTATAATAATAACGAAGAGCTCTTGCAAAGTTCTCATGTGTCATTTCTAAAAAACAAATCGTTAAAAATTCATTCACGTGAAAACTCAATAAGAACTAACTTTTTTCACTATTTCGTCCCTTCACTTGTTTCCATAATTCTGACAGAATTTTTGGTTCGCGTAGTCTGAAAATGCCATGTTTACGATCGACATACTCAATCAAATGAGAATATTCGTCGAAGTCCAAAAGTTGACGAATAAATTCATGTAGTAATGGAGGACGTTCTCGTCCGGTTGCTGGATTGAATATTGAGAATTTCTTGTGACTTATTGGATAATTTTGTTGTGCTGGAATTTGAAGAGGTCCTTCGGAAATATGTGGAACTGCTGTTGATACATCACAGAAATAAGACAAAATTTCGCGTGTTTGAGAATCATACACAGACTCATGTGGACTTGAAACATCGATTAATGATGATATTGCTTCTTCATCATCGGCTTGTGGATCGAATAGATTCATTTCACATCGATGACTTGATGCAAGGAATTCGCAACCGGCTGATGCCATTAAGTCATCTACCGATGGAAAGTCAGTTGCATCGCCAAAAGTCATTCCACTTGGGAGATAAATTCCCAAGTCCATAGATGGCTGAGAAACATACTGTGAACTGCACATATTCAACTATTCTACATATATTTTATGGCTGTCGAACGAAATAAATTACACGTTTATATAGGTAATGTGCTGCGACCGATATTTCTTTTTCTTTCATCGGTGAAGAGAAAAAAACCAAGCGTCATCGATTAGAAACGCACTAAACATTTGTAGATATGAAGTCACTGTATCGTTTTGGATGGGTTTTTCCCTCGTTAATGACGCTCAGATAAGATTATTGGCTACTGACTTTACTTAATTATTCGTTTTGTTAATGAGTTACGAAAGTATAATCATGACAATTACTAATAGTTCGTTCTATTTTTTACAACTGGAATTTCCAACATCAATTTAAATGATTCATTCAACGAAAAAAAAATTATTATACTTGAATCGAAGCACAGTATGAAACCAACTTTCGTCTGTGACATCGACTGCAATAAACGAAAAAAATCACGAAAAAATATCAATGACGTTATTTTTTCATCTTTTCGTTCGTACTATTCATAAGGGAGAAAGGCATGGTCTACTCCCTTTTCATCGAACATGGTTTTCGGCGAAAACCCTATAGAAATTATGATGAAATATTAATTATAAACAAAAATCATAAGACTACATAACGAAAATTTGAAGTACTCAACGACCTTGAGGGTGAAAAATGAACATTTGAGCAACTTTACTCGACGGTATTGATGCGATATCATCGTTTCTAAAATCACTGATTAGGATATCGATTAAAACATTGCAATTTGCGTTCAAAATGTTTACTTTTAGATGAATCAATCTTTCTACAATTGCGGCGGACTTATGAGAGATTTTTACTAAGAACTTTTCAAAAATATCCTTTAAATTATATTACTTTATGATAATTAATTATATAAGCTGCATAACTTCACTATAATGCTCTCAAATCTGTATACTGCGTAGGATTACGTGCAGTTTGGATACAATAACATTTACTTTGCAATAAAATAAATATTCAACGACAACTCTAACCAACCACTGGTTTGTTTACGTCGTAGAAGCTCGAGATTCTTTCATCATATCAAGAATTTGTTTGATTAGATTGCTAACAGATAAAGACAGGTGGGCCATTGTGACGTCCTTCTATGTCGCAGACGTAATGACTTTTGTTTGTCTTCTACAACAATAACGGATGCTTTCAATTAAAGAAAAGTTCTATTGAACCATTGTGAAAATACAACGAGGGATTTTTTTTTCTCCTACATTCTCTAATTAGATGAACGAGTTTTCTTTTTTGTTTTCATAAATACGTTTGCATACAGAGAAACATAAAAAACAAACTGAAGAAAAAAAAACGAAAAAAAAAGAAGAAGATGAACAGGTTAGTCTACAACATTGAGCACAAGAGAAAAAAATAGTATGAAAGAACGCGAATAAAAAAAAATAAAAGTCTATCTAAACTAGGTCATACATCCGAGTCGACATCTAGACAACAAAAAAAGAAGAAGAAAAGGTAAATAGATGAAGCTATTTTAAACGTTTTATTTACCATCGGGCACTTGTTTTGCTTGTAATTCATTTAAAATTGGTAGAAGAGCCAAAATCTAATAAAATGACAGCAAACATTTTTTTTTTGCTTCGAAATTCAATGGACGTCATTTACCTGTAAGAGATTTTTCAAGACCGTTTCGGCTTCATTTTGTGTACGTGTTGTTAACAGTTGTGCGTGTAGAGCATACAAATAACATAATCGAATATTGCTTACAGCTTCTTGATCATTCAATGTCTCATCTAAACGGGGAAAAAAAAAATGTTTGTCAAATGACACAATTTCATTTTCCTATTAATTTCACCTTGACGACAAATAATCACAGGAAATATTAGAGCATATTCTTGTGATGTTAAATTTAGCTGATTAATTCTCTCAGCAAATTCGAAGACAGTTTCGACTAATTCTTTGCCGAGAATTTTCAGCATCCATTGCCTTGTATATTGCAAACCATTCGGTAACATAATATAAGACTGATTATTGCGTAGTAACGGTGAATGTTTAATCTAGATTAAAACAACAACAAAAACATAGAATAGGAATCCATAGATATGCAATGACATTTTGTTTTACCAGCCAGAAATCAAACAAACGATTATTGATTATTTTATTGAAATCGTCCATGTCTATTTCATTAAGAGCTTGTGTCTAAAAGAAAAAACAAAAGATAATCATGAGAAATAAAAAATAAATGAGGACACGGATGTTTTGTCATTTTCAGTACTTTCTTTTTTTAAAAGATGAGTTCAATATATTAATTTACCTGACGAGAAAATGTGATGAGATTTTTTACATGAAACGGAATTGCATCTACGGATAAAGTATATTTTATTAAACGAGATGAAGAGAAATTGTAAACTCAAAAAAGTACCGGCTAATCCTGATAAGATGTCCTGAAGTGTATTTTGCTCAACAGGAAACTCATTAATCTAAAGAAAGAAAAAAAAATGGAATTCACAATTTTATAAAGATAGTCATGCAAATAAATTAACGTACATTAAGATTATTGATTGTATTCATTCGATCGATGAGTTGTTGTGTATGTTCATTACATATGCTGACTAAATCGATCGTATGTCGTCGAAGATATTGAATAAATTCGATTTGTTCATCGTTTAATTTCGTATGAACAATAGATTGTGAAAGGAGTTTGCCGAGTTTTTGACAATATTCGTAATAATTCGATATGAGAGAATCATCATCAGAATTCGATATTGTCTCGTCGAAATGAGTTTTATCCGGCGATAGGGATGCAGCTTCGAATGAAAGCGAATCGAAATCATCGGAGAAAAATTCTTCATCGAAAAATTCCAAATCAATATCAATCGGTATTAAATGACTGGAATGAAGAGATTGAAGACATGATGTCGAATTGGGATCATCATTTTCTGTGCTCGATGATGATAGATGATGTTCGGCTAGGGCTTTTTCTTTAACTAATTTCGGTATACGACCCATTCGAACGCCTAATACAAGTCGATTTAGCAAAACAACAAAGATGTTCAAACATGACTACCTTCGACTGACATTCCTTCTTTGAGACATTTTTGAAAACGACACGATTTACAACGATTTCGATTATCAGTATTTACAATACAACGATCGCCAAAGTAGCATCGATATTTTTCTTTGCGTAAAATACTTCGCTTGAAAAAACCCTGCAATGAGAAAAAAAAAAGAAAAACATAATTTTTTTTCTTCTTTCTTTCCTATTTATCCTCAATTGACTAGTAAAAATAATATAGAGGTCGAAGTGACCAGAAAATTAGAAAAGAACAGTAATCAACTTACTTTACAACCCTCGCACGTTGGGACGCCATAATGAGCACCTGTTGCTTTGTCCATGCAAACACGACTGAAAGGAAACAAAATTATAATTGTTTTTTCTTTTCGAATTCTATTTTTAACTAATAATTATTTACCATTGTCCGAAGGGAAACGGTCGTTTATCGGTGAGGGATGCTGTTGAATGTCGTCGAATATTTTTATCCGAAAGAATCTTTTCATTCGATGGTTTAATTAACGATCGAACACGTCGTGGTTTACGTTTGGGTATGAATGATTCTTCATCAATCGTCGAACGGCTATTACTATCATTCGTAACTACGAAAAAAAAACACATTGATGTTTGTTTACTTTTCTTCTTCGTCTTCTTATTATTTAATTAATAAATCAAAATTTTATTGGACATTTACCTTCGCTCATTAATCTGTACATAGTCTGTAACTTATTCGATACTTAAATATTTTTCGTGCTGTAAAGAAACGAGAAAAAAAAACAATAATAACAATATTAGACCAAATACGAAAAACATTTGCATCTCTTACCTTGCTAGTTGTTTTTTTTCTTCTTCTGTAAAGGGAAAATATTTTTTTCTCTTGTACTTCTTTTTTTAGTACAAAATCGTTGATAATATGATTCTAAAATAAATAAACTAATGATTGAGTTTGAATTATTGTTCTGTGTAATGATAAGAAACAAGGAATGGAGAGAGAGAGAGAGAGGGAGAGGGGAGGGGAGAAAAGAAAGGAAAAACTGTGTATTTTGCGTTATAATCGCGTCTGTTTCTACTAGGAGAAACGTAAAAATACTTCGCGTCCTTCTACGATCGTTGGTAATAGCAGCATGTTGAGGGCAAAATAACAGCCCTGTTGTGTTTAATCTACGTCATTCGTCCAACTTGTCAATGGTAAATAGAAAGATAGACGAGAAAAAAGAAGCAGAAGAAGAAGAAAAAAGCAAAGAGCAAATACACAACAAAAAAAAACGAAGAATAACGAGAGAGAAAAAGAACCAAAATGTAGAGCAGTTTTTTTTCTTCGACTTGTTGCCAAGTACGTCATACAAGCACATGAATCGGAGAGGGAGTGTCTGTTTGGTTATGATAATAAAATTTGTTCTCGCAGAAGAAAAGGATCGAAAGTTTTCTATATCTTTATGCGCGTCTAAATGTGTGTGTGCGTGTGTGTGTGTGCGCGAGTGCGTTTCTCGGCCGAGAGAAAACGAAGAAATAGTAAAAAAACGAGCGCCGTTGTTTTTATATTTTCTCTCGTAGAACGATCTTTTGCTTGTGATGTGTATTACACACATACACATCTATATTTCATTTATTTAAAGGCAGAAAAAAAACAAAGAATAAAGAGAATTTTACAATTGTGGAAAATGATAAGCGGAAAAAGTGCCAACTTTTTTTCCGTTTTGATCGTAATGACATGCTTTGAAGCATCGTTCACATAATAAACACGGATCGTCAGGTATTAATGATGAATTCCGCACGAGCCATTTGGCATAGAAAACGTTGCAAAGAAAGCAGTAGGAAAATCTGCCGTGATATTTCATTCGACATAGCGGGTACAAACTAAAGGAAAAAAATGTCATTAGAAGGTTAAAAGTTTTTTTTCCTCTTTCTTTTGTACTTAGCATCGTGACATTGATCTTGTTCAAGAGATTTTAATTCACTGAAAACAATGACATGTTCGCAATTTGTTTGATGTAGATAAATATAGGGTTTGCCTAATTGAATTGTTTTTAATTGAATTAGATTTGTTGTTTCCATATTTGTACCTTGACTGTAAATTGAACTATTTTGTTCGAGAATTTTCTCGCTTAAACGTTGATCTGTTCGTCGAAGATCATCGTAAATAATCGATTCAATGATAAAACAAGCTGCTGTATTAATATCACCGGCACGTTGACCTGATGTTTTCATAGCATCGGGATTTTCTGAATATTCACCGAGTATTTGTTCGTCACTGATACATTCGATAGCATCACGTATCTGTGCTAATGTCAATGTTGACAAACAAATTAATTCATTCATTAATTGATGTCGATAACGATCACGTGATTCAATGGGAAAGAAGATTTGTAAACTCAATAACAATCGTTCATCGTTAATATTCGATGGTACTTGATTACATTCGCGAATATTTTTCAAAAAAGCCGTATCATGTGCAGCATGTGGACGTGATTGACTAAATTCTCGATATAAATATTCGATACAAGCTGGAAAGGATTTAAGATTATTTGCTATTGATGAAGGAAGTTTTTGTTTTTTTCGTCGTGTACGCCATGTACTCGATGTGGTCTCATCATCATCGTTATCATTATTATCATCATCACCACCACCACCAGCAGCGTCAACCTCATTTTGATTGACTTCATCGATTTCACGATAATCACTTAATGTTTTAGCAATAGTCATCAAAGGCTCGAGTGTATTTTCATCGCATGGATTCGCTTGAGAATAGGATTGAATACGTTGTTTAAGATTTTTTGTATCATCAAGAAACTTTTCGAGATCAATCAATGGAGAAATAAATTCTCTCAAACGATCATTTTCATTTGACATTTCTTCTATTCGATCTAGAATGACATTTGGGTTTTCTTCGAGATTGTTTCTTCTGTAAATAATAAACATTTTGAAAGAACATTGATACACAAGAGTAAAGGTTTTTTATTTATTTTTGTGGAAACAAACAAACGAACAAACAAAAGAAAAAGAAAAGAAGAAGAAGAAAAAAAAGAAAGAACAAATAAACTCCAATCATCATCATCATCATCATCAATTAGCAGTATTGAAAAGACGCCTTTTTTGTTGGCCAGAAAAGAAAACACAAAAAACAATCATATTCATATCTGACAACAAACAAACAGATTTCTTTTTTTTTCGAATGGAAAATATGAATGTGTACAAACGACGAATGAAGTGTTCGCATTTTATTTTACAATAATTTATCGTCTTCTCGTTCTTTTAAATGTTCTTTGCACCGGTGAAGTCTATAACAAAAAAGAATAAATAACTATGAATCAGAAATACTTCTTCGAGTTTACCTTTGCGTTAAAATACTTCGTTTTATTTCAAGTACACGAAAGTTCGATTTCAGTGCTTTTAATTCAACGAAATTCGTCGACATTTTAGCACTATATGCATAATAATCATCGAAAAGTTTCAGACACTAAATAAAAACAAAAAAAAACTTGGCTTTTTGTTATTATTCGACAATCAATGAACCTGTTTTTCGTAATGATTAGCTGGCCAATCGGTTAAATGTTTAATTAGATCCGCTCGATAGTATTTTTGCATTTCTTGATCACGTTCAGCTTTTGTTATCGACGGAGTTGCTGGTTCATTTTCTGTCCTACAGAAGAAAAACAAAACAAGAATTTATTAAAAATCAATGCGAAAAAAAACGAATCTTTACGTTTGTTCTGTTGGATTACTCGATCGTCGTGCATCGGTACCATTGATTGTGATTGAATCTTTTTCATTTGATTTCGTGGAATTTTCTGAATTTGAATGAATAAGATTTGATTCAACTTGTGCATGACCATTTCGATCGGCGTTCGTATTGTTTACGGTTGACGATTCTTTACTACTATTTGTCGATGAAAACGACATTCGAGAACTTTCATCAGTTGGACTGGGAAGACGAGTAGTAGAAGATTCAGCTGGCTGAATATGATTCGATTTATGAGAATGTTGATCACCATTTGAATGATTGCTTTCATCCATCTTATGTCGAGAACGATTTGTAGGAGAGATATTGACATTGATCGAGTCTAAACAAAAGAATGAATAGATGAATTTTAGTTTGACAATCTTCGAACCTTTTTTAGTTGACCGAGATGATGAACTAAAAGAAACAAAAATGAATGAATAGTGTTTCGTTTTGTTTTGGAATTGTGATTGACATACTCATCGTTTGGCCAACCTTTGGGTTTTTCCCATTGGGATACTTCGGTTTTACAATTGTAGAAATAAGTCTTGCCAGTCGAACTTTTGAATTCTGACCAATCACCGAAAACACGTAGTGGCTTTTTAGTCTTTTCAAAACCAAACAAAATTTTTATTTTCTTATCTTCTCACAAAAAAAAACGAATTTCCTACATCTTTCGACGTCTTTTTATCTTTATCACCGTTTTGACGTTGCTGTTGAGAGGATGACGATGAAACAATTCGATTGTTCGACGAAGCTAAACAAACAATATTTCATTAAGATCATCGTTTTATTTTGTTGTTTCGTGTTAAATCTACATTGTGTTCGAATATATTTTCTATGACTAGTTGAATCTTCATTTGTTTCATGTGTTTGAACATTCCACTCTCGTTTTGTCGACTAAAAATCGATAGTCTTACGTCTAAACAAACGATTTACTCAAAAACAACAAACCGAATAGCCACTAGAATCTTTTCGGTGTTCGTATTGACTAAAAAGAAATCAACAAAAAACCAAACGATATGAAGAGATTTTGAGCGTGTTTTTTACCCATCAGTTGTTCTATGTTTGCTACCATACATCGTCAATACTCAACAGCAAGTACATTTGGCTTGTGAACTACCAAACAAATCAATTTCAACACCAGTGTTTGCAAATTGCTGTTGTCTTTTGTTTTTCTCTTTCGAATACGTTTTACAAATAAATTAAAATCAACAAAATCTAGACGAAGAAACAAAAAAAAACCGACAAAAAATGTTTATCATGTGTCTCGACATTGACAAAAAAAAGAGAGAGAAGAAAACGAGAATTGATTCATTTTGCTTATTTATACTCGATGATAGGCACTTTCTAGCATATCTATGCATTTGTATTTTTCCGTGTAGAGGCTATCACCGAAGGAATACGAACATGAAGAAATATGGCGGAAACATCAAACGATTCGTTTGATTATTGATCGACTGTCAACCGCTGATAATCATTTTTCATTCATTCATTAAGATAATAAAATGTTCATAAATCAATGGGTAAAACTTTTCTTCTACGAACTCAATCTTAAACAAAAAAAACAAGAACATCCTGATCATTGACAATACATATACATGTCTCTTTATGTATATGTTTTGTTTATTTCTCATCTCATGAATGAAACTAAAGCACCATGAACATAAAAAAAAGAAGAAGAAAAAAGAAGAAGAGAAAAAAAACTGAAAGAACAAACAAACAAACAAACAAACAAAACCCTTCTAAAAGAAGAGAGCAAAAAAAAGAAAGAAAGAAAGAACATACTGTTTACACAAACAAAGAAAAAGGCAATAATGGCTGTGACATGATTCTTGTTGTTGTTGTAATTGTCGTTGTTTTTTCTCTCCTCGTTTTTTTTGATATACGGGTTGACAAGAAAAAAACAATACTAATTGCAAAGTAGTGGTAAACTACTATTATTATCCTGTTGAATTCGATGTAATTCTTTGACAGCAACGTCAACAAGAAGTTGAAAACCGGCTAGATCACCAGTCGTTTGACTAGTTGATGATTCATTTGGACAATGACGTTCACTTGATATTAAATTGATAACTGTTGGATCACGTATGGATTTGAATAGAACATGATGCCTCGTTGTATAACAAGGCTCGCTTGATGTCGATGATGATGATGATGACGATGATTGTTTATTTAAAACATTCGAATTATTCGTTAGAATCAATGATGGCGATGAACTACGTTCAACAAGTAGATTGATGTCGGATGTTGATGTTTCATTGGATGTATTTTCTCCACTTGTCGAACAAATAGCTGATAGACATGGTGATGAACGTTTTTGATCACGGGAAAAACGTCTTGATATAGTGAATTTCTTCGGGTCAGTGCCTTCTTTTTTCAATAAATCTGGAAGTATACGTCGACGTGCATTGATAAACCAATTGCAAACTTGATTTATCGATAGATCAGCACGTTGAGATAGATTTGCTTTTTCATCATCGGTAGGATAGGCATTGTAACGATGTTCGTATAGCCATGTTTTCAAAATACGTACCTAAATTACAATACAAACGTACAAAATGTAATTACAAATCAAATATGATGACTTACACTGTCTTTGGGTAGATTAGCACGGCGTTTTTTTAATTTCGATGAATTCGTTACTGATGATGATGATGAACTATCGAGATCACAATCGGAATCTGTTTGGTCAGCATGTTGCTGTTGTTGACGTTGTTTTGTTGGTTGAATGATTAAAGATGAACGATGTGGACTAACAATAACTTCAGATGAATGATGATGATGATGATGATAAAGAAAATCTTGATTATTTGATGTTGTTGATGATGACGATGAACTTGGAGAAAGAAGATTTGTCATTGTATGATAATCAATCATTGAATATCAAACGAAATATTTGCTATTTTGTTTTGATTTTTTTTGTTTTGTTTTTTTTTAAATATTATTCTTCTAGAAAATTAAATTTCAAAATTGTCTTTCTTTTTTTGATAAATATCAAGTCCACTGTGTAATATCATAGAAGAAGAAGAAGAAGAGAGAAAAAGTAAAAATGTCTCGCTTATCTCACACTATCTGAGAATGCATGTTGTATGTGCGTGTCGTCGTTTATTTTATTTTAACTTCAGTAGACTCGGGAATGAAATACAGATGCTTAAAGAAAAGAAGAAGACAAAAGAGAAAAAAAAAAAGAATGACTATTGTAAAATAAAAACGGCAGATTTTTCATAATTAACATCTGATATTCGATTTTTCGTTTTCTTTTATCAATAAAACGATCTTTTGTCACTAGTAGACAAAGTAGTAATCTAACTTGATTATGATTGCTCCTTTCTCACACATACGTTTATAATACTCTCGCATCTTAGTATAATCGACATAAGAATACAACAAAAAAGAAAAAACGAGCCCGAACACACACAGAGAGAGAGAGAGAGAGGGAGAGGGGGGAGAAAAAAAGATAGATAAGATATGCGACATCACCTTATTCAACAGTCAAATGATTAATTTGATGCGTATGATATTGATCGAATGAGAAAATGAATAGACGCAAATCATCGGGTCGTTGGCTCGTCGCTTTTTTTTTCGTATATTTGATTGATCAATAAAAAAAGAGAAACAAATTAGAGAAAAGATTAAGTCCGTTCTACTAATTCTTCTGAATATGATATTAAAGTCTTAATGAAGATTGATATATTTTCTTCGAGCAAGTACAAAGAAAAGAAGAATCAACACTAATTAAACCTCTTCTAAAAGACAGCTATCTATCTTTCACAACAATAACGAAAAAAAACAACAAACTTACGTTTTTCTTTTCTTCTCTTACTTTTGTCTGTTTATTGTCAAGTTTTTTTTTCGCTATCAATTTTGAGTGCATATGCTACTCATTCTTTTCTTTTTCTTTTTCTTTTGACGTTTTATTGTTCTCTATCTTTCTTTTCTCTCTCTCTCTCTCTCTCTGTGTTTCGCTTGTCTTTTTTTTTGATCGTTTCTGAATTGGATTATGGCTGAAATTGAAAGAAGGAAGAGAGAAAGAGAGCGAGGAAAAAAACGAACATTGAATGGCATTTGTCACATCTCTCCACACCTATCTAATTGAATCAATAAGAAGAAAAGAAAAGTTTTTGTTTTGATATGCTCGAAGGAAATTAGCTAGAGTAAACAGAAACACACTTCAACTTCGATCTGTACATGTGCGTATGCATACTCGGCAAGGTTTCGGACATTCGAAAGATTCATTCTCTTTCACACATATCAAAAAAAGAAAGAACGAACGAACGAAGACCGTCAAAAAATAAAGAATGAATATATATCTAATGGCATGTGACGAACAATACAGTCATATACAATTCGACATTCAAATTTACGCATAGATAGAGATAATAATACATGTCAAAACTGTCAAGTATTGCATATGCATTAAATATGATTATACACACAATAGAGAACAACAACGAAATGAAAAACCCGAAAGAAGAAGAAGAACAAAAAAGAAAATATAATACAAACATACTTTAGATTTGTTTGTAGTAAAAACAACAACAACAATAACGACAACAATAAACTAATCGTAAACAATCGAAATTTCGATCCAGAGTATCCTTACTAATCATAATGTCAAATCAACAAAAAGGCCAATTGTTATTGTTCCTATAGAACAGAAATTGTCTGTTTTACGTATATAAATACATCATTGTTAATTTGTTGATAATAGTTTAAAAGAAATATGTTCAAATCTTTTCAACAATTCATGTCAGACAATGATTGTCGTCTTTGTTTTCTTCATATGTCCGTTTTTCCAATGTAAGAATAAGACAAACAAGAAAGAAAGAAAGAAAGAAAGAAAAAAAAAGAATAATTGACAGTTTTTTTTCGAACGAAGAATGCATGATTCTGATTATTTAAACATATCGTCATTTGATCCTAATGTATTTTTCTTCTAAACATTGAAAATTAGTCTTCAAGATGTTAATTATCAAAATATCTTTTCTTGTTCTATTTAATCCTCTTTTCTACTTACATATTCTTTGCTCATCAATATGTATTCACACGGATGTGATCTTTAACTGATGATTACATCGACATCAAATAAGAATAAACGGGAAACATACCATTCTTTCTCTCTCTCTCTCTCGTTGCGCTATCGACAGAACAATAGAAATCAGTAATTCATTGATGGATATCGTTTTTTTGTTGCTTCTCAATTATTTTTTTTCTCGCTCGTTTGCCATACTCATACGAACACAATGACAATATCAACACTACTGTGCATACAACCTTAACCCACCATTATCAACGCTTCGAGCAGTACGAAGCAAATCGGAAAAACATGTATCTTTCGGGCAGTAAAAAGGCGTCATCACTGCTTGAAATAATAATATATAGAGATACGTATATATATACATAGAACGAGCGACAAGACAAACGGACTGTCAAAAGATATGTCTATAAAGATGATGGATGATGACAACGATCCAAGAAGGAGATCTCAACGAAAATTCGAATGTCAGAAGACGCACGAACTCAAGTTAGGATTCAACAACAATTATATGCCGTTAACTAAATAACATTGTCTCATTATGTATAGCGGCTGCTGTTGCTATTCTTTGCTTTGACAGCAGTGAAAATCCCAGAGGATATAAGATGTCGAGAAAATAAAGAAGGAAGAAGAAGTCGCCGTTTCTTGCGTTTATTCTTTTTGTCTTCCAGCTGTCATTCTCTCCAATCGTTCAAATACGTTTTGCGTGTGTGTGCGTGTGCCTGCTGATGATCGAAAATGTCGTTGACGACAAATGATAATGTGGCAAAACTCATCGAAACAAATCTATATATCTAATGGTAAATTCTCGGCAGGCATAAATATCACGACCTATCTTATTCATGGTCATTAGTCGAAGTTTGTTTTATTGTCATTATTGGACAATATGTATTTAAGAAAAAGAAGAAGAAGAAGATGAAGAGAAAAGAAAGGAAAGAAATCATTTTGATTTTCACTTACGTATGTATTTGACAGACGGTCTTTTAAAATGTAAATAGAAGAAGTGACTTTCCGATCGTTGTATGTGTATATATACACGCGACGAAAAAAAAAAGAAGAAAAGAAATTCGAGAGAGAAAGATAGAAAAGAAAGGGGAAAGGACTAGTCTGTATACTAGAAGAGAGAATGTGCGCGAATAAATTTAAATACATGCGAGAAATAAATAAAACTGTTCATTTAGTTTTATGACAGATAGATCCAGGGATTAACACATAGTTTATTTTAAAGAAAAGCAAAAGAAAAATGAAAGTAAATAGTTTTCTATTCTAAAAATGTCGTCGTTTTTCGTGGTGATGGTGAAACTAAATGAAAAGGAAAAGTCAAAAGTTAACGTTTGAGAGAAAACAAATCCGGCAACAATAACAAATGTTTACGTGTTGTAGTTGTAGGACGAGCATCTTTTTTCGATATCGGTGGAAGTCGAACTAATAAAGAAAATATAGAAAAAAACAATGTTTTGTTATTGTCTTTGAATTTACTCGGTTGAACATAGAGAAAATTTTTATCTATCAAATCTATCTTTGTTTCAAGTTCTTCTAATAACCAATAAGTTGTCATTTCACCTTTGCCCTTCGAAAATCAAATCAAAAAAGAAATCAAAATAACATTCAGACAGTTCGTGGTTACTTTAATATGCATTTGGCCACGTTTTTCGATGAGAAATCGACCGGTTTTATCCAACAATTCTTTCGTATCGTTTGTCATATGAATTTTATTTGCTAAAAACAATAGAATTCATTTTTCAACGAAGTCAATTTTCGATCGAATACCTTCACCATTTGATTCCATTCGAGATCTGATTTATTTTTAAGAGAAAAAAAATAAAATAAACAGTTTTTCTTTTCTATTTCGAACTTACGCAGTGTTAACCGTATCTCCAAACAGACAGTATCTAAAGTAAATAATCAGAATTTTGAAATAAACTATTAGTTTCATTTCGAATTACCGAGGCATCTTTGAGCCGACAACTCCGGCACAAACTGGACCTAAAAATTCAGTTTTTTTTTCATTTGATCGAATCGAAAATTCTTTGGAATTTTCTCCTACCTGAATGTAATCCAACTCGAATTCGTAGTTTTTGATTATCTGTATACGGAATAGTACAATTTGTATTTGCTTGACGGATTAATTCCAATGCCATCGTTGCAATTTGATAGGCATGATCATTGCCATTCCTTTTCGGAACACCTGAAACGACCATGTCTAAAATCATAATGAACAAACAGTTTACAAAAAAAACCGAAAGCCATTCGTTTTGTTTGTTAACGAACAAGCATCACCGATTGTTTCGATTTTGTAGACATCGTATCGATCAATAACGGTGTCAAATGTCGTATAAACTCGATTGAGAAATTCGACAACATCAATCGGTTTACATCGACTAGCAATTGTCGTAAAACCAACGATATCACTGAATAGAAATGATATTCTTATTTTTTTTTTCTGGAAAAATAGATCCTCAAATGCAATACCTAAAGTAAATCGTACAAGTTTCATAGTATTCTGCTGAGACAATTTGTCCGAATTTGAGTTGTTCAGCGACAGTTTTTGGCAGCATACCTAGATTTCAATTTTTCGTTCATAAAATTTTTCTATCGAAAAACTAAATTCTACTATATAGAAGATTTTCTGATTTTTGTTTCTCTTGTTCTAATTCGTATGTTCGCATTTGTACGGCTTGTTCGAGACTTGTTTGATACAATGACATTTTCTTTAACATCAAATCCATAGGACTCATAGTTATTGGACACATTTTTTTCAAAGCTTTTTGAATTTGTTTTATTGTTGGACGATCAAATGCATTTTCGACAAGACAATGACGAACAAGTCGAGTATACGACGATGGCAATGGACAGAAATCTTCTTCGATTTCATTGCTAACATCATGTGTCATTTGAGCAATTTTCGGCCGATAGCCAATCTGCATGATTGTTTCAATATCATCATCCTAAAATCAAAATTTTTTATGTTCTTCTGTAACCAGACAAACAAAGCAAACAAACTCCGAATGGTTCGGCTCGTGTAGCAATTTCATTGAGAATAACACCGAATGAATAGATATCAATCGGTGGAGTTAATTTTAATTCATTAATTGATATTAATTCAGGCGCATAGTAAACACGTTTATAGGCTTCAATCGATTGAACAAATGAATGCGTACTAAGAGCAGTTAGACGAAGATCGTCGAGACCATAATCTGAGAAGAAGTTTGAAATCGATTTACAAAAAGATTTAGTTCGTTTTTACCTGTAATTTTCACAGTTAAACGTTGATCAATGACACAATTCGATGAATTCAATCGACCATGAATCAAATGTCGACTGTGAATATACGAAAGACCATTGAGAATATCCATAGCAAATGAAAATCTATTTCAAAGAACAATTTTTAAAAAGAGTCTTCTTCATTTCGAATCAATTTACCTGAATGCCCATGTAATTGGTATTTTATCATTTTGTAGAACATCTCTCAGCGATCCTTTAGCCATGTATTCCATATAAATGATGACTTCATTGGGAAACAACGATGCACCCATGAATTTACATATATTATTGTGATTAAATGTTCGAACAAGACGAACTTGTTCTCGAACATGACGTGTCAATTGAAAATGTTTGTGTTTATACTTTCGAATTGCAACACAAGTATGGCGTCTTCGAAAAAAAAACCAAAACGCAAATACTTTTCTTTCAAAAAAAAAACAAAATCAATAATTACAAATAACCAGCCGAACAGAAAATCTGTTGTGGATAACTCATACTGGAAAAGTTCGTTGCTATGCTGAGATTAGTTTCGCTTGTTTGCCGTTTTTGTGAAAGATTTAATGAAGTCAAACTAATTGCTTGACGAGAATGAAGAGCTAGAAAATCAGTGAATTAGAAAGATCTTTTCGGGGATTGATCTTACGTTGAACTTCTTTAATATCAATAATCCAACTTGGATCCCAGAGAAATCGTTGTTCTTGAATTTTATAATACTGAACATGTTCATAGAAATCAATTCAACTTGTTTTTTTTTTAACTTACTAAAGCGAATGAAATGAAGAGAATAACTATGAGAACTCCACCGGAGATCATCAATCCGATTTGATATGGTTTGAACGGACATTTACCACAATCAAGTGGACAATTTGAACAATTCTCGTATTTCATATCACAAAATTGATCACCACAAACTTTGTATAATGTCAACGAGATTTTATTTTATATTAAACAAATTTATCTTTACTTGCTTTTCGAGCCACTTGAATATTCATACTAACGAGAGCTATATGAATCCAATTGTTGATTCCAAGTTTAAAATGTGCAATGATTTCAACGGTACCAAAAACAGGAATTACAACTGTACTTTCGTAAACTAAAACCGAAATTGAAGTTGACAAAAAACCGTCGAATAAACTAACTTTGATTCGATGGTCCAGCAAGAACAGTACTATGATAAATTTCTCCACCTGGTGGGATCCTTCAAATCCAAAAGAAAAAAATATTTTCAAAAAGAAAAAAGAATTATTTCGATTACCAAGGTCCACAGTAGGGCACCGATCGACTGATAGCACATGCATGAATATTAATATGCCAAAGACATGTATCTGTTTCGATTCTTGGATCGGTAACATCGACAGTTGGTTGCCGTGTTCGACACCAATTGTACCATGCTCGACTGTGATTCATTGTTCTATTGAATTTCCTATTTGAAAAATTCGAATATTCATCAATCAGAAAGAAATAGAAGCAAAACACAAACGGATAGAGTGGTTGAGGTAATTGATATACTGCCCAATTGAAAAACTCTTCAGATAAATTGATTTGATACGAGACATTAAATGGAACATCTTGTGTAACTAAATGAAATTTCAAGAAAAAAAAATGAAAACAAACTTAATTTCTTCGTTTTTCAAACCTTGTTTCGGTGGTTCTTTAATCCAATGAAGATCGACACCTACAAACAATCTATACACTTCTTCATATTCATTATCTAAGCAGAAACTACCTCGACAATTGTGTCCATATTGTGCAAACGTGTCAGTTAATGTCCATGATGCATTCGCTGGCCAACAATGAAATCTACTATTATCCAAATTATGCCATCCGATACAAATCCCCAAGATATTCATAAACAAAATCGTTACCCATTTGAACATTTCTCGTGTCTTAAATGATTCTTGTCTTTTCTCTTCTCAATTTAACTTTTGCACCTTTCAATGATTATCTCCATATGAACAATCAGTCAATAATTTACGATAAGCGTCTTATGATCTTTATCTTTTTTGTTTTATTCTATAAAAATATGTGACAAAAAAAAATACTATGTAAAAAAAACAACAACAAAAAAAAGAAGAGCACAGTCGTGTTCACAAGTGAAAATTATCATTTTAAACGCGACGCACCGGTCACACAAGACTAATCTATTGAAAATTGGCTGTTGGCTTTTATAAATCAGATTGATTGATAGCATTGAGTTCTTCATCAGATTCTTTAATGAGAACTTTTTTTACTTGAATCGTTCGTATTTCCACATCATTTGATGGTGGTGCTGGAGAAAGGAAAGTAATAACAAGTTCATATGTACTCATCATAATCGCCGTATTCTAAAACGAAATAAAAATCAATTTTCTGGTGTTTTTTTTTTCATTCGTACCGGAATCTGTCGAATGAGATGAGTTAGTAATCCTCGATAGAGTCCAACGAAACTTTCTTCGGCATAGACAGTTTTCAGTGTTTGCATAAACGTTCGATATTTATTTCCTTCTTCTCTTAAACGTGTTCGAACGACTTCATGTGGATAACATAATGTTGTTGCAAATGTTTTTGAACATGCGGCTGAACATAAATACGAAAAAAAATTATAAATATTCGTTTCATCCGATGATATATTATGTTGAGTTTGTAAGATTTGTAATTGAGCTTTGACTTGTTCGTAGATTACAAAATGAACAATCGTTTCCGATACACCAACATACGATGCTGATACACCTTTATAAAAGCCAGCAATGCCATGTTCACGATAAACATTTCGAATTAAATCAACGGCACGAAGATTTCTAAAATTCGAATCATTTTGCTTTTTTTTTCTCTCTTCTATCAATTCTATTCTACCCTTGATCAATCTGTAGACGAGTTTTAATAAACCATAATGGATTCGTACATGTTGACATTGCAATACCTGCAGCTGCTGCTGATATAACATGAGTCAACGGTGTTTCTCGTTGATTATTCTGCAAAAGAAATGCTTTCGTATTTGCATACGCATAGAAATAGATTGCACTAGAAATAGATATCGTTCGTTTATGTTGTCTTTCTCTTTGGGACAAATCTACCGTGATGGTGCAACCCCAATTAAATTCGGTATTAAACCTTTAAATAATCCCGGAAATCCTTCATATTTAATAATATGCCTAATTTAATATAAGAAGATATAATTTGTTTCAAAATTTAAACAACGAAAATGTTTGTTGTTTTTACTGAAGTGCTCCCAGAATACTCGGTCGTTGAATAGTTGTTGTATTACTTGAAGATGAATCGATATTCACAGGAATTTTTAGCTGAGCGAATGCATTCTGAGATGATTGATACCGAGTTTTGATTACTTCTAATGGACAAGTTAATATAGCACCAAATGTTCCGGCAAGACTAGAAATCTATACGATTAATCATTAAGTCAAAATTACAAATTCAACATACCCTCCAGCTATTAAATGTACAGAAGACGAACGATTTATATTCGTTGATTTATTTTCATTATTATTCGAAGACATGTAAACATATCTAAAATAGAAATCAATTTGACTAGGCAAATTCTAATGCAACGAAGAAGAAGAAGAAGAAAAATGAAAAACGTAACAATAGATCTCATTATTTCTTTTTTTTTGATGTCATGTTTTAAAAGAATTCTTGTCTGCTTCGGAGGATATTCGTTAGCATAATCGAAACAATATAGAGAACACCGAATTGAAAATTGAGTAGAGCTGTTTGATTAGGTAATTTAAGTAATTGTTCATGTTTAAATGCTTGACATAAACGATAGGCATGCGAAATTGTCACTAATGGAAGACAACATAACCAAGATATATTTATCGTAATATAACTGATCATGAAATAAGGCGAATAAATTAACAAACAATAGAGATAATATGATAAGCGTTTGCCAAGTAGAATTGATAATGTTAAAATACCGACAGATCGATCATGATTCATATCTCGACTATTATTCGCATGTAGAATAGCTTCAGTATTCAATGTTAACGGTAGAGCATAAAGAACTGGATAGATACTATAATGACCAGCTTGTGCCATGTATGAATAAACAACAGTTATAGGACCGAATATTAAAAGAATAAGAATATCACCAAGTGCAATATATTTAAAACCTATTCCACCTGTATAAAGAAATGAAAGTGGCAATGCACCGAAAAAGATCAAAGCTAAATAAGGTTCGTTAGCCGATGAGATATGTGCGAGTAGAAGAAAAACAAATGTTCCTATTGCATATAGAATCAGACCAAGTCGAATAACATCATTCGGTTTTAAACGATCTTCGATTAATGTTCGATCATCGATTGAATCGATGTCGGTTTTTGATGATTTTTTATTCGTAGTTTTTGGTATTGGCGCATCGACACCATGAATATAATCATAATATGTATTGAAAAGATTGGCTGCTGAATGAACACATAATGCTGAGATTAACGTAAGAATCAGAATGGTCAACGAGAGAGTTTGAAATGATTGATATGCAAGTGCATTTCCTATTAAAACAGGCATCATACTTGTTGTAAACGACCATGGACGAACAGCTAGAAAATACTTTTCCAATCTATCCATCGCGTTTGAAAGGCAAAGAAATTTCTTTCTGAAATAGTAAAAAAACAAACAAACGAATGAAATGGATCACAATGAATGAATCCCTCGCCCTTTGCCTTGCATCAGCTAGTAGTAGTAGTAACTAAGTGATATTTGCGAATGGTTAGTGTAACATCAAATGAAATGCCTCCTCTTATTTATTTGATAGATTTAAGAACGAATCACAGAGTAGATGAATCATTTTTCTGAGTGCAAAAACAAAAATATATTCGGTACACCTGTTGTTAATGTCACGACTCATCTTTAATAAATACGATTGATATTCAAGGCTAATAGAGAATAAGCAAAGAAAGAAATGATCGATAAACTTAAAAACAATGAGACGTAAGAGGAAATGTCTAGTTCCATATGTCTGAGGTTGCATCGCCACCAGGATATCGCATTTCGTGTGCACGTACTGGTCCATTGGGCTCGTTTTTAAATGAAAGATAAAAGTTTTGATCAAGTTTCATACCGCCATTTTCACTATCACAATCGATTTTAACCTTGTGGGTGTTGAGGGTGAAGTAGTTGTATTCATGGTTCAAATCAAATGAATAACTTTTTCTTTGTGATAATAAGATATATATTTAAAAAAGTAAATTAGAGGCCGTTGAGATCAATAGATTTCGAGAAATATACGTAAGTTTAGAAGATAAAACAAAATGAATTCTCATTATACGTAAATGACTTTTCTTTTGATAGAAATAATGCAAAGGAAATTTTGTAGATTTAACTTTTTATTATCATATTATAATTTATTCTAAATCCTAAGTAGACAAAGTTCATGTAAAGACAAAAAAGACATACATGAATTCAATAGAATGATATTGAATTTCTACTTTGACATTTTTTGAATGTTTTAAGAAGTTCTTGTCGATATATTCTTCCCGATATAATATAGAGAAAAAATGAAATATAATACTGAGATTGAACAAGAAACACTGAGATATTACGAAGTGCATTCATAGTTGATGTTTGTGCTGATGGATTGATTGTGACTATACTGTAAATGATAATATACGGAATATTAGTAATGAGTAGAACAAAAATTTGAAGAATTAACATTCGTGCTAATTGTCCTTCAGTTCGATGATTTACTATTTGATGATGTTGTTCAGTTCTGACACGACGTGCACTTTGTCGAATATTATAGATTGTCAAACATCCGAAAATAGTCATGAATAGAGGTGCCAAAACGTTTACATATAGTATTTGTACGAATATAAAAGCTAATGCTATTCGATCGGTATATGCTAAACATAATTGAACAGTTTCATTTGCATAATAGATAATCAAAGTTGGCAACATAGTAATAATTGTTACTATGATAGCGATAAGAATATTTCGTTTTGCTTTGTTTACAGTACATTGCAAACGAAATCGATCTGTAATTGAACTTGAACAAAAACGATCCCATGATGCTAATAAAAGCATATGTCGAGTTAAAATTGGTGGAACATTTATTGTAAAGGTAGCTAATCTGCATCTAGCTTCATTGACTGGAAGAGTAATGTTAAATGCGAGAAAGAATTTTCCTGGACAAATTTGAATCATATACATGAGAGCAAAGACAGCATAAGCAAGTAAATAATATGAACATGATGATGCACGTAAAGTATACGAACTTAATATATAAATTGTAATGATATTTAAAACAATACTGAGAATAAATTGTATTGGTTGTAGATAAATATTGATTTCAACTACTTGATCAAGTGTTTCGCTCATCGTGACTAGAATACGTCATTTCAGTTCTAAGTGACGACCATCTGTAAAGAAATGTCTATGAAGAATGTTCTCGATGTATTTTAAATGAAGAGTTAACGCGTTCTGACGCCGGAAAATATACTCATCGAGTGGAAAATGATAGAAATCATCAGAAAATAATGAGGATTTTTGAAATCGAGGCGGATGAATTTGCTGTGTGATTAAGTTGATTATAAAAAAAAGAGCTATGATAATTAGTTTTAATGCATGGTAAGCCTATACAATATCTTTGATTATGTGATGCAAAATTTTGATGATATTTTTCATTTTATATTATTTTTAGTTTTTATTTGAATGAATCCATTAACGATGTGGTTATAATTGACTATGAGAGCTCTTTATTGTATACAACAAGAAAAGAACAACACTTCGAGTTGTGACATATAACATTTGACTTTATCAAAAACATCAACCATTTCGTTTTCAAAATCTTTGCACTATCCTAAAATGTTCACATGCGGATATTATCTGTTTGCAAGAAGGTAAGTCAATTGAAACAAGAGGATGTGCAATATTTTTACAACCATGGGTACAACATCGATATTTGCTCATGGATCAAATTCTTATGATGTATTGGTATTAACCAACAAAGCGTTAAGATCCAATTAAGAACAGAAACATTTCTCGTAGGAACGATTTATGGCCAACTCTAAAGGACCCCCAGGGCGAATATGCCTCACAAGATCTTATAGGATCGCAGTAAATCCGACGAATTTCGACTATCGGATCCGATGACTTGCCAACAATCGGAAACTCGATATTATCCGTAGAAATCCCATGATACTCGACATTGGATTTAGTAGGATTCCGTGCTTCGGATTCAACGAAATCCTACTCTTGGAACTCGAAAAGTCCTCCGATTTCCGACGGTGGGAAATTGTTAGACTTCCTAAGATCCGTTAAATTATTTATATTAATTAAAAGAACCTAAAATATGACTTGAGAATCTTTTCTTTTAATTAAAAAGCTATCTGTATCTGGTATGTTAAATATCAATCTATTCACTATGGTCTTTAAAAAGACCAACATTATGTATATTGCCGAAAATATTATTAAACAAAAGCGACACCTGTTCTCATTATTTTCTATTAGTAGCGTACAGAGACCAAGATTAGTATATAAAATCGAGATCTGGTTCATACATCTATTTTGGATTTGAATTCGTAACATTGTGGTTTTATATCTTTTAGATAAAAAATATTTCTAGATTACTCAATCAAATGTTTTTTTTAATATTTTTTTATTGTATTTTTTTGTTGTATTTTTTAAATGTTTTATGTAAAAAATACCCAAGTTTTTATTATTGTGATTTTTTATTTTTTTTGTTCATACGTGTGTCGAAGTTCGACTAATTTATCACATAAATTTAAAAATAAAAGTATAAATAAAAAAAATACACTCAAACAAGACTTTCGCGACTAAAACAGAGGAGAACTGAACTATTAACAGTATATCAAAATTTATCGGATCCGAATGTTTCCGTAGATTTCCGACTGTCGGATCCGATTTCAAGATTCTTCGTCCTGAGTATATAGAGTAATATGATATAATTCGAATTTTGATAAATAATTGAATGGATGAATATTCTAATATGACCATGAACGAGATATTCATTTAACATTAATACAATAGAATATTTATAACTTATTTTTAATAATTGAGATTTTATCATCAAATCTTGTTGCGTAGCAGCTCTTCGAGTTGGCCATCGATTGTATCTTAGCATCTGTAATATATCTTGCATAGCAATATTAACATTGACAAAATGGAACTATCAATATGGTCATGTAAAGACTTCGTGAATTGTTGATAAGATTTCTGTACACAGAAAGGAAGATTTATTTTTTCAAAACATCGTGTAAGAATTAGATAACATGTTCGATCGATATAGTTCGATGTAAATGATATGCAACTGAAAGTTTTCTCTTTCTCTCTCTCTCTCTAAGTTTATTTCATCTATAACAACAAAGAAAACATTTATACGAAAGAAAAACCACGTTGTTCTATCGATCTAATAACGAGATAAACAATCGAATTTTCTAGGTTAACGTATATCTCTCGTCAATGATTGCAAATATTTATTCTTTATCATTATTTTCGCAAACTTCGAACATTTCCTACAAATATTGTATATAACTACTTATGCTACTTTAGATTTTATGAAAATATTTTTTTATTAGAAGAAGAATTAAGTTTCATAAAAGAGATTAAAAAAACAGATATTTTTCAATTTTGATAAACAAACAATTCGAATCAAGTTGAAAATTTTTTTTTTAAAGATTCTGAATTAATTCAATGGTAATGAATTTCTTTTATCTTTTCCTTTGATTTTATATAAATAACAATTTATTAAATATGTTAATAGTAGTGACTTCGTCGTGTCGTCTATCGATTCGAAAAGAAAAAAATTGTGCTCATATAATTAATTACGAGATATTTAAAACAATGACTAAATGTTTTTTTTTGAATAACTTTATGTCAATCTTTCTAATAGTCACACAATGATGTATATTGTAGACAGGAAGAAACACTACTTCTAAAAGCGAATCTCCGTGCTCGTTATATTCATCAAAAATATTTGATTGAGAAATAACTTGATAAAATATAACAGAAAAGCTGATAACATCTATATTTTGTATACATAATAAATTCGAAAAGTTTCGTAACCAAGTCACTCGGCGGTTGTCATCTCAGTTGGCTATCGATATGCCGGATTGGAAACTAAATATATCCTGAACTTAATCATAACGTTAGATAAATTAATAATGGACACTGTAATATGTTTGGTCATGCTTCGACTAACATATTTTTCGGCGAAAAAGGAGTGTATCCTTTTGAATAACAATCCTAAAAATACAAAATATATTCAAAAATCGTTACGTTGTTAATTCTTGACTTCTATAACTGACACAAACTTTAAAGACAATATAGGATTATACAATCCATCAAAGTATTTAGAGATGGAACGTAAACAGAAAAGGCGTTTCAAGCACGATCAACAAGATGAAAATAATACTTGTCAAGATATTTTAGTTTTGAAAAAAACTATATGATGTAGTTAGGGAAAATACTACTAGTTTCTTTCTAACACAATATATTTACTCTTACAATGAAAGCTAATCTACTCTTGTCTTATACGTATTTTCATCATTCAATTCATTTGAAGTATATGATGTTATTTTGTATGCTTTTATTTTATTGGAAAATAACTTGATAAAATATGACAGAAAAAATTTTTGTTAGTCTATTGATTTGATTAGAATAAAATGTTAGATCAGCAATATGAGTATAATTATTTAAAAGATGTCTGTTGCTTTGTTGTGTCGCTTTGACCTAAAACATCGAAGAGAAATAATCAGTTAACTTCAAGTATACAAAATGAAATTTAAATTACATTTCAATCGCCACCAAGTGCAGGAGCTGGACAACCGACACTTGTGTCAAAAGGTGAAGTGTCACCATGGTAATCAGAAGGAGTGTTTGTACTACCACAACAACACTCACAACAAGCAGTGCCCTCGGCATCGCCAGCAAAGCCAACAGCACAAGTATCAGGAGTACTGTAGCACTGACCAAAAGCACCGCCAACCCCACCAAATAAAGGACCTGTGAAACCAGGAGTACCACCATTAGTAGAGCATTGACAATTGTCTGCAGCTTTGATCGTTGGTGTGACGATGAGTAAAACCAAGAAAATACTTGAGACAACCAGCAGCTTCATCGAAGACATTTTTCGAGTAATACGTAAATTGTTTGTACGGTATATCGTTATTGTAGTTCGAAGAAAAATATAGTTTCCAATGGAAATTTACCATTGTATTTATACTGTCGACTAACTCGAACACCTATGACATACATTTTTTGTTGTTGTTTCTTTTTCGTTCTTCATTACTTCTTAGTATAACCATTACGCAGCTTCTCATCAGTAGGATTTTTACCTACCTTTTTGATACGGATTGGTTTTTTAAAATTATTTCAAGGTAATTACCATATAACGAAAAAGAAAATAAAACGTCAAATTACTTGTCACAGTCAAGTATGTCGACTTGAATCGACCAATCTGGCGGTCGGGTTTGATGCGTAGAAAATGATATTCGCAAGATTGAGAGATAGAAAAAAAAAGAATGCACTCTTCGAAAAGAAACGAGACGACGATATTAATGAGTGCTTTTTTCGTTTCATTTGGTATATCATATTTTATATGAAGCCATAACAGGTTAGATAAATGTCACTGGCAATTAAAAAAAAATATTTTTACATATACATAATCATTATCTATGGTTATTCAAAAGAATACTCACACACACATATCAATATTTAGGGGTTTAGTAGTTCAAGAGTAAGACTCAATCGACGAAAAAAGACTGTTCGTGTAAGTTGTACAGCAATATGCATTACAATTGTGACGCCACATATTATGTAAAACAAAATGAGGTCATCGAGTTTGTGAAGTGTATTCATTCATACAGATGATCTGCCGTCATCGTGAAAATACAGACAATAAACTCCAGTTGAATTATGAACAATTCACTATCAAATAAGATAAAAGAAATGCTTGTCTCTCATATTGTAGTTCGTTTGTGCAATTTCAAGCACATATGCACTACTGTCATCTATTGATCTTCTGAGATTTCGATGTTGATTGATCGAATCTATTTTGTAAATCAATACTTTTTTAAATATTTTTTCCCATTTATTATTGTTGTTGTGATGACATCGAAAGAACGGACTCATAATTTGCACACTACTCTCAATGATGCACTAGATGTTTTGTCAACATTACAGGACGATGATTCGACTGAATCATCAATTCTCAAATTTGCTTCCTTTCAACATATGAGCAACGCTTTTCACGAGTACCAGAATACACGTAATCAATGCTGTGAAGATGTTCGCTTGCCACTAGAACCTCTCAATACAAACAACGATTACATAGTGGTCTGGCTTCATTGCGATGATATTGAAGAAGATACAATAAAAAATCTACAATATGTATTTAATCATATAGAAATATTCAATAGTATGCAAAAATGTATTGATTTCTTACGACAGCTTGATAGTACAACGGTACGATTATTTCTCATTACAAGTTGTTTTTACAATGGAATGGTATTTTCATGTTTTGATTTCTTTAAAAAAATTGTCTTATGTACATTTTAGCAACTCGGAACAAAATCACCATTGGCAGATCCAAATTCTGATCTGGCACTTGTACTTCGTCATTTCAAATTTGAACATCATGTACATGGTCATGCATCACAATGGTCAGCTCCGAACTTTATTCATTCGTTAGGAGAAATATTCATGGACGCTAAATTTGATGATGATGCTCGTAAACTTTTTTTTGACTCGCCTTCGGATCCAATTTATCAAGTGATTTGGTTACATTCTATTCAAAACGAACAACTAGAACAACGGCTTCGTTGTGTATTCAGTTCACTGAAAATCTATGATGAACAACAGAAATGTTTTGATTATATTAGTACTATTGATCCATTGAAAGTACATGTTTATTTTATTATTGATAATCTTACTGATGAATTTGAATGGATGAAATTTGTTAAAATAATTTATGAAGTTTCATCAAATGTTGATGATATCAATCGATTTGTTCTGAAAATACGTAGTGATGTACGTGGTGAAATTGGAAATTCGATGAATTCTATTGAAAGATCAACACGTCATCTCTCTGATAAATATGTACCATTCATATCGCTCATGGGTCATTTAGAGTTGTATGTAGCTTTGTCTTACCATACGAATGATCGTAATAAAATGAAAGAAGAAATGCTTGAAGCATGTCGACTCGTCTATCATAATAACGATACGTACTTGAAGATGATCGATAAATTCGAAGTCGAATACGATTCATCGGTCAAAGGAAATGCAATTCGTTGGTATACGAGTAAGTGTTGCCTTTTTTTAATCATCAATTGAATTTTAGTGTCAAATCTCTAGATGATTCGTTCGTATATCGACTTGTCAATCGTGTTCTTCGTACTAATGATCCGGATTTAATTTATCCGTATCGATTCTTTATCAATGATTTGTACAATGAACTTATGTCGATCGATCGAGAACACTGTGAATATTTCGATGATCTCGTTGTCTATCGTGGTCAATGTATAACTGAAGTAGAATTGAATTACCTTAAACATTACGTTGGACAATTGCTAACATTAGCTAGTTTTACATCAACAACAATTGATCGTGATACAGCATTGATATTTGGTGCACGTCGAGATAATCTCATAGGTATTCTCTTTGAAATTCATCTCAATATTACTCTTGACAATACTCGACCATTTGCTTATGTTGGCTCATACAGTGCTATGCCCGATGAACTTGAAGTATTGATTTCTATGGGAGCTATCTTTAAACTTATATCTATTACTTATAATTCAGAAAATGATATGTGGTTAGTTGTTCTCGATCTGTGTCGACAGCATAGTCGTGATATAAAGAATTTTACGTCATCGAAACATACTCATTCAAAAGATTTTGACAGTTGTAAACCGATTCCTTTTCGACGTTCATCAACACCAACAAATACGAAATATGATGCGAATCTTAAACGATTCATTAGAACAACTGATTTCAACAAGAAAACTATCGAAAAAACACAATCATTACCAATATTAACAGCAAACGACATTGAACAACCAATTAGACGTGCTGATTCGCTACAAAGTAAACATGGTCTAACTTCGAGTTTGATCAGAGTTAATATGGAGTTCTTTCAAGAAAAACAACAACGTAAACGAAATAAATCTAAATCCTATCCAAATCTGTTCAAAATCTCAAATTTACAACAACAACGATGTTCTTCTTTGCCACTCATGTATAATAATAACGTGCGATTGTCCATTATTCCGCGTTTCTTATTAGAAAAAACTAATACATTTGTTAATGATATTTGGAGTAACGATAGTTCGAAAAACGATTTGTTTACGGCTGGTATATACGACGCAATTATGGTTTTCAATTTTTGTATCGAAGAAAATACGGACAATACGATTTCGTTGAAACAACAAGTCGACGAATTGAGACATGAACTCAGAGATACATTCAATCTAGAGAGAGGTCGATGGTGTTCTGAATATTGAATATTGTAGAGAATAAATTTTGCCTTATTTATCAATAAAAAAATAGAGGAATAGATCACGGTTGGTTTTATGCTTTTATACAAACATAGTACATATTACTCGTCATCTCTTCTATGTATTCAAAGAAAATGCCAACTATAAAAACAGAAAAAGTACAAAAGAAGAGCACATCATCAGAATCAAGGACACACTATTTACATGTGCATTGTTGATTCAATTCAATATCTAATATAGTGAAGGATAATTCGTAGAATTAAAAATAAAAATTCGAAATCAATCTTTCTCACGAGATTCGTATCAAACTCTTCTGTTATTTATTTATTATTTATGTGAACGTCGCAAATTCTCATTTTGAACAACATTGAAAAATGATCTTATTCATTTTTTTATTTTTATACAGTCAAATGCTACTACATTCCATAACATTCATACGTATCTGCTGTCCAAACACAGCAGCTATTTGATGTTGTAGTTGCATAAGTTTTTCCTGTAAAATTTGATGCTATGCATGTTAAAACAGCATTTGTTGATTGACTATGACCACCGAATCCGTCTAGATAGTAACAACGGCCATTTCATGATACTTCATAACTCCGACATGTAGCAGGTGATCTTGCATTGTCTACACATGCTAAACAAATAGACAAGAGAGTATAATCTCAACTTTGACAAAAAAAACTAAATGAAATTTAGGTGGTGCAAGTGTACTGTTACAAGTAGCTATTGATGGTGTAAATGGCACTGAAATAGTTGGAAAAGTTATTTCTAAAATTGACAATGATATTAAATACGAACTTGTTACGGATGCGGTTGTTGTTGTAGAGGTTGAAAATACTTTTGTGAATGTTGAAGTTACTGTGGTCAAAGTAGTTAATAAATATTGTGATGAGAAATAAATTAAAATATTCTACCAGAACTCGCAGTCGATATTAATGGTGGACAATTTTTAGAAGAAGTACGTTCAATTGGATAACAAACTGGTACATCACAACGAGTATTATTCACGCAGACTGTATTAGGCTCTAAACAAGTGACATTATCATTTTGACATCGACCTAAATTTGCACATGATATAATCGTATCGGCACACATTCCACCACCAGTCATTGTCATTAATAAACATTCACAATCGTCATTTGATGAACATGGAATTACTTTCGTTGCACACAATGGTGATGGACAATTTGCTTATATATACACGGTAGACTTTCTGCTTGAACATATCGATAAGTATGTACAAAACTTATTTAAATTTACTTTTCTATTGATCCTTAATTTCACGGCTGATCTATCTTTTAAATATTTAGTTCTGTTTTGTCAATCAATTTAATTCATATGAATAAATTCAGCACAAATGAATGATGTTTTTTTTCGTCGAAAGACAACGTCAATCTTGTTATTTATACATATCTTCCAGAAAAAAAGTCAAGTTTTAGGAGCCGTTCGTGTTTTTATATGATCAATTACTACCACAAAATGTCAGCTGTTTAGTGTTGTGATTTTGCAAATTTAAACAGCCAGCACCATTAAGTGTCGGTCCAGATTGAAATGGTCCAGCAGAATTACAGTTTGAATCTAATCCATAACATTCATATGTATCTGCTGTCCAAATACAGCAGTTGTTTGATATTGTAGTTGCATAATTTTTTCCACTAAATTTCGTTGCTATACATGTTAAGATAGCGTTTGTTGCTCGACTATAACCACTTGCACATTGGCCACCTGTTCCATCCAAATAGTAGCAATGGCCATTCCATGATACTTCATGACTCTGACAGATCACCTGAGGTGTTACACTTTCTATACAAGCTAAACAGGGAGTGAGAGAGTCTTTTTGTTGAAAACAAATATTTACATGGTGCTGCTGTGCTACTACAAGTAGCTGTCGACGGAGTAGCTACTACTGCTGCTGCTTAAAAAAATGTTTTTTATTTAATATTTAAATTCAAAACAAAGTCGAGTACGAACTCGTTACGAATGTCGTTGTCGCTGTTGATGTAGTAGATGAGGTAGTGGACGTTGTCGTTATTGATGTAGTAGATGAGGTAGTGGACGTTGTCGTTGTTGATGTAGTAGATGAGGTAGTGGACGTTGTCGTTGTTGTTGTGGTAATAGACGTGCTAGTTGAGCTTGTTCTTGTACTTGTAATTCCTAAAACGGTCAGTTAAAGAATCCGTCATCTTGTGTGATGGAATATGTTAATATTGAAACCTGAATTTGATGTTAATGACAGTGTTAACACTATAGCTAAGCCAATACTAGCAATTAACGAGCCAAGTAGAAAACCAATCAAACCATATTTAGAATTTGAACAACAAAATATAATCTGTTCGAATCGCCTACAAAATCTAATAAAAAATAAACAATTTTATGAATGTTTAGTGTACTTTAACGTTCGACTTCCATTTGCCTTCTCTTGAATATTCCAATCATTATTGAACTGTTTGCTACTTTCCTGTCTCATATACTGTAATTGTAAAAAACTCTCCCCATTTTTACTGTACATTTGAACCGATAGATTTTGTTGATTAGCTGAGTGCAAACGAAATGTACGAGGCCTACTTCTCAAATGCGTTGGCGTTCAAATCAAAAATTGTATTATAGACCCTTTGTTTTGCTTCCTTTTATTAAAAATCTCCGTATAAGTCTTCTGAAGATAATTAATTTCTTCACGCATAAAACTCGTGCAATATCTCGTTAAAATTTTATTGAAACATTGCCATCATTGTGAATAGAAATGAAATCGAGTAGAGAAACAAAAAATATGAGAAATAATTTGCTGAATTTTCGAAACAATCGAATAATTCTTTTGTCATATTGTTGATAGTTTGTTGAACTTCTTTTGCTTGATTATCATTTCGAACAACGTCTCCATTTGATAGAATGATAACACCTAAAGTTCGTTGTTCATTTGACATCATAATCGTCGTTATACCCGGAACAGATCCCTCATGTCCAATAAAATCTCGTCCATTGATATTTTTTCTATACCATTGAAGACCGAATTGACTGCTCGAAAGATTTTTGAAACTTTCTTGTGGCAAAATTCGAAGAATTTCTTCGATTGATGATGAATTATGAAGAAGATGAGTAAAATTATTCAGAAATGATTGTAAAAATAAACTCAATGATAAAGTGGACATACGTAAATAACCAGCTGGATATCTACTAATACCATAAAATGGAACATACAACCAGTTAGAAGACTTATCAACCTAGCGAAAAAAAAACGAGAAATCAGTGTCATCATTTGTATTGATACTTTTTACAAATTTACCTGAGAAATGTTTAATTGCGGAAGCAGTGTTTGATACTGTTGAAGATAGGATGCATTGTAAATATAATGTCCAACAAGTTGTTTTCTATCTGGGAAATTACTCAATCGATAACCAGCTTGATTTTTATTGATACCTAATGGATTTAATATTTTCTGTCGAACATAATCTTCAAATGACATATTTGCTAAACGTTGAACAATAAATGCAGCTAAACATGCTCCAATATTCGAATAGAATGTCGTATTACCACCAGGTGCATATGGAAGCCAACTAGCATTTTTACTCAAGAAATTTTCAATCACTTGACCGAGATCTGTTTTTGTAAAATCATCTTCCGGGAGATAGAATTTCACTTCTTCATCCATATTTTGTCCGATAGCAGCTCGATGCGTAAGTAAATGTCGAGTAGTTATAGTTACATTTGAATATTGTGGATGTCGAATTATCATTCCCGTTGGAAGATATTTATGAATATCTTCATCAAGATTCAAACGATTGAGTTCAACCATTTGCATAGCAGCAACAGCAATGAATGTCTTTGAAATCGATGCTAATACAAATATTGATGATGAAACATTCATCGGCTGACGTTTGTCAGAAACAGAAATCGGAGGTGATTGATAACCAATTGCCTTTTGATACAAAGTTTGATTTCGATTGACGACAACTATTGAAATACCTGGAATGTAAACTTGATCGAGGCGTTGTTGAATCGATGTACTCGTCGGTGCACATTTAAAATCCGTCGAAACAGATTGAATAAAAACGACGAGAGAAAAGAAAAGGCAAAACATATTCATAGCGATAGCAATCGATTTCTACGAGCTTACATATATATATATACTTTAGAATTAGTCATAATTTATATTTGCAATCGACTTTTCTTTTCTTCAGCGGATTGATATATGACACGTTGAAAGTAAAAAAAATATTTACTAAGTATATTTATTCGATTTTTGATTTCACATCGAAATCGGAAAGAAAAAACAGCGAACATTCAATTCATTGATTCAAACACATCACGTTTAGTTCATGTTGGTGTTTTTAAAATTTGTCCTTTACCAAATACATACAATGGCAGATCCAGATAGACAGCTGGATTACATGTGGAAAATTGAATAGCTTCTTCAAGAGACCAGTCATATTTTAAAACGAGATTTTGAATTGTTTTTAAACATAGATCAGGTGGTGCTGCACCATATGAAACTAAATGATTGGATTCATCGTAAACAGGAACTGATCTAAAAATCGAATCAAATTTATGCAATATTTTTGAGAAATAAAAAGAAAAATGATCATCTACCCATAGGCATCACTGGACACAGTAATGTGTTGTAATGGTAATTTCTCATCTCTAAAATTGGTTAAAGTTACAACTGTCGCAGTTTCATTTAATTGTTCAAGATCAGCTGTAAAATCACAAGTACCACCGGCAAGAATCCATTTTTTGGCTTCTTCAATCAATTCTTCTCCGCGAATGGTCATATGTGTTGGATACATATGACGAATAGAAATTGTTGTTTCATTCAAAATTTGCCAAAGAATATCGAGTTTCGTTGGCCAACTTGAACGATGATCATTCAACGCTATTTCATCAGCACCAAGTATTTTATCAATAAAAATCATATCGTGTTGAAATGAACCAGTCAATGTTGCGATCGGAACTCGATAGCTACCGACCCACATCCATGTTGACAAACCATCATATTCAAGACTCTTCAGTACACATAGTGCAGAGTTAGATTTGAAGCTTATTAAGATGACTTACTTTCATCTTTTTGTAATAAAGCAGCCGGACTAAACAAAGAATATTTTTAATAGTTTAAATATTAAAAGCTTTGTCTTCTTCCTAACGTTCTTGATACTCCATCTGTTCCGAGTACACCAACAACAATTGTCAATCCATCATTGATCAATTCAGATAAATGACCTTCGGCAGTTCGTGAATACGGACCTTGTTCACCGCCACCGCCAATTGCATGAATATGCGGATCGATTAAACCTGGTATAACCAATTGATCTTGAATATCAATCGTTAAAATTCGCCAATTTTCTTCTTTCATGAAAGACACAAATGTACAAGGGGGAAAAAGCTGATTCCAATCAAAGCAATCATTGACAATCATTGACAATCATGCATTAATTTGCTGATAGAACCTGATTGTCATTTCGCTAAATGATGAAAACAAGAAGTTATATCAGAAAAGGCCAAAATTCATTATCTTATAATGAAAATAGCCAAAGCAATCGTTGGCAATCATTGGCAATCGTTGACAATCTGTGCCAATCATTGACAATCTTTACAAGTCAAAAAAATTATTTTTCGTTTAACCTCTGAACCAGTGATTGCCATACTGTTCCGTAATGACAATCGAATGTATTTTCAAAAAATACTTGAACTTGTCATCGGATAGTAAGCCAGGCAACAGCAATCACAGGCAATCATTTCAATCTGCTTTTTCCCCCTTGCAAATGTATCTGTTTTCGATTGTTCTAATAAAGCTAAGATTTTTCCACCACTAATAACAATATCTACATCTTGTGGTTTACAAACATTTTCTCTCGTAATCGCTTTCTTATCGGGAATACCATAAAATTTTCCACCAGTTAATACAATCATCTGATACGAATGATCAAATGGAGTTGGTGGTTGTTGACGTGATGATGAGCTTTCATGTTTCTCTTTCTTTAAAAGAAGAATAACAGCAAATAATTGAGCAACATAACATAGAAAATTCATTTACCACATTTGAATCCATGTCTTTTTTCGACGAAAAAAAGGCGATACACTTTAGAATAACATTTTTTGGTACAAGGATTTGTTTTGTTTCCATCGACTCATTTCTTTTTTTCCTCTTCATTCTACAAGGATGGAACAGAACGGAAAAAAACCCAGAGAAAAAGGCCAATTAGCATTGGTGCCTTTTCTCTAACATTGTTGTGAAAATACAAAAACAAAAAGTACGAACATAGTGCAAGAAAATATTTGCTGATGGCGATGAAAAATTTTCGTCTTATTTTGTTGAATCCAGCTATTGATCAATGTACTGACGATGATAGTCATGCTGTTATTAATCAATTGGAAACTGTTTCTGAAATAAATAACAAATTCAACGATGTAAATGAATGCGTTAAATTCATCACTGATATTTGCAATGAAAAAGTATTCATAATTATAATGAATTATCTGGATGAAAAATCAATTTCTGATATTCATAATCAACCACAAATTGATTCAATTTTGATCTATGCTCCTAGGAAAGCAATTGTTAAAGATTGGATAGAAACTTGGCCGAAAATTAAAGATATTTTTCAGCAAGACACTGAACTCATTAAATCGTTGAAACGAACAATACGACAATATGATGAAAATTCGATTCCAATTAGTATTATAAAACCTAGTACTGATTTAGATCGAAATTTCGATCAATTAGATCCGACATTTATATACACACAAATGTTGAAAGAAATTTTGTTAGAAGTTAAATATCACAAGCAATCAATTAATGACATGGCCACATATCTTCGTCAATTCTATGCTAATAATGAATCAGTATTAAATAAAATCACAAATTTCAAGCAAGAATACAAATCAGAATCGGCTATTCTGTGGTATACTAGAGAAGTTTTTATTTATAGTACACTTAATAAAGCTTTACGTAATCTTGAAGCTAATACTATTATTCAAATGGGAATTTTCATTCGTGATCTTGATCTGAATATTAAAAGTATATATAAAAAACAAGACGATGAAGATTATTTGAATGAACTTGATGTCTATCGAGGTCAATGTATGATCAAAGAAGATTTTCAGAAAATACAACAAAGTCAAGGTGGTCTTTTATCATTCAACAATTTCTTATCGACAAGTGTTGATTCAAACGTTGCATTGATGTATGCACAAAGTGATCCAAAAGATTCAAACTCGATCGGAGTTCTTTTTCACATGAAAATCAGTCGATCATCATCATCAACTCATTACGGATATATTGCAGATATTAGTCAATTTGATAAGGAATACGAAATATTATTTTCTATGCATACTATTTTTCGAATTGGAACAATTGAGCAGTTAGATAAGAGTGGTCCAGAGTGGAAAGTTAATTTGACTATAACAAATGATACTGATCAAGATCTTAAAGTGCTCGCTGAACATTTGCGAAATGAAACTAAACAAGCAACAGGTTGGCTTCGATTAGTACCATTATTGACCAGATTAGGCGAATTTAAAAAAGCTCACGAGCTATGTCAAAGATTACTTCAATCAACATCGGATATACGTGAAACAGTATCTATTTATGGTCAACTTGGTATCATACACGACAATTTAAGTGACTCTAGACAAGCAATTTCATGGTACAATAGCGCACTTGAAATTATATCTCGCCTCAATTTATCGGATAAGAAATCCTTAGCTGTTATGCTTAACAATATCGGTCTCGCATATAAAAACTTAGATCAACGGAAAAATGCATTGCTATATTTAGAAAAAAGTCTCGAAATATATAAAAACGCATCTCCTTCCAATCAATTTGGTTTAGGTTGTTTTTATAACAATCTTGGTACCATGTACAATTCATTAGGTGAACAGTTAAAAGCACTTGATTTCTTTAAAGAAGCAATTAAATCCGATGAAAGTCTGCCTCCGAATCATCCTGACTTGGCTATGACTTATAAGAACATGGCTGGTCTATACAATGATATGAGTGATTTTCCTCAAGCACTTGACTTTATTAAAAAAGCTCTCGTAATCGAGGAGAAAACTTTACCGAAAGATCATCCAACACTTAATTTATCCTATTGTCAAAAGGGTAATATTTTAAGAAATCTCGGTGATTATTCAGACGCAATGACTCTTTATAAAAATGCTCTTAAAATTACTAAGATAAAACATGGTGAATTGCATATCGACGTAATTGCTGCCTACGGTAATATCAGTCTGGTTTACCTCGAAATGGGCGAATACAAAAAAGCAATTTCAAAAAGTAAAAAAGGAATTAAAATAGCAAGTCAATTATTTGACGAACATAATCTACTTGCCGCATTTAATAATATTATTGGTATAGCGTCTTGTCATCTGAAAAACTATGCGGATGCTTTCTCGTTTTGTCAAAAATCACTAAATTTTTTTAAAAAGACACCTCATTCAAATCCTCTAGATCTAGCCAATGTATACATCTGCGTTGGCGGTATTCATATGGCTTGTCAACAACGTCAAAAGGCACTGGAATATTTCAGAAAAGGTAGAATTATTCAAGAACAAGTTTTCCCGCCAGATCATCCTCATTTGGCTAATACATATGCAAATATTGGTGGTGTCTATAATGATATGGGCGATAGTCTAAGAGCTCTTTTCTTTTGTGGAAAAGGACTTATTATACGTCAAAAAAAGCTTCCATCAGCTCATCCAGTATTATTTTCATCTTATATGTCTGTTGTTCAGCCGCTCATTATGCTGCACCAATCCTCAGAAGCAAGATTAGCATGTGAAAAAGCTCTCCACATAGCACAACGTGCACTACCTGTTGGTAATGAAGAGCGGCAATTGTGTGAAAAAACATATAAGCTACTGACAGTGTGTGACCCATCGTCTGGAAACGATTTCAAGACGATGATGGAATTTTTATTGAAAGATGAATTTTAAATAACAAAAATATATGCGTATGATTTTTTAGATTTAGCTATATGAGCATTGATCGAAAGTCAAAGAAAAAAAATAATCACCACCAAAGATAAAATATATCATTAATTATATCAATCGAATACTGATTTGGCGATAACTTTGATTCGAGTGAAGTTTTTAGTTTATCGATTTTCTTTTCTTCCATTTTCTGTAAAGTTAATGATGAGAGTGGATGTGGACTTGTCAATGGTAGAGATGGAAGAAATTCATCGAATGCTAGTGATGAACTATGCATATTCAATGTAAAATGAAGCATTCGAGGAAAATAATCCATTAAAAATTTAAACATTTGTACTGAACAGAAATCGAATATAGTCAATTGTTTGATTTGATTTTGTTTTGAGATTTGTCGTTCTTCAATCGATAATTTTATTCCTGAAACTGTCAATGTATGAACATTAGGCATCCAATGGAGTAAATCGTCGATCTCAGCAAAATTTTGATATCCAATTAGAATATCCAATTGTGTAATTTGTGTCAAAGGAAAAATCGAATGACATTCATCACTTGCATACCATTTCGAATGAAGCGAACAATGCTGATTAAGTGTGAGTTTATTCACGTATGGAAAACGTTTGCAACAATTCTTTAATATTCGTTTATCATAAATAATTAAATGTCGAACAGAATTAAAAATCACTGTTTTATCCGTTAGTAAACTATTTGATAATATAAAATATTTTCTTCTGTATGGTTGAGTTGAATAGACAAATTCCATTCGTTGAAAATGTATTCATATGTACAAATCCATGTGTGAAAAACCAATTTCTATGCAAGAAAAATCGAGAACGGAATTCTTTGATTAAAATTTCATTAATTCGATTGTCTCCACCTCCAGTTGGACATCTGACATTATGAAAATCAAAGATTTGTAAATTTGGTAGATAAAGCGAAAGTAATTGTTGCCAAACTTGATCATTGCAATAATGTGATGAACGCATTGTTGAAATGTATAAATTTTGAATTTGTGAAAAATGATATTTAAGATATTCTTCGAGAATATTTTCAGCACTAAAATCAAATGACTCTCATTAAGATATAGTTATATTTACTTTGTCATCAAAAGGAAATGTAAATGAACAATCACATTTGAATTCATCATGGGGAATTTATTTATAGTTTGACAAATTTTTGAACTGCCGCTCAACTAGATTCTGATATATACAAATTCATTCGAGAATCAAATTTAATATCATATGAGCTAGATAAACGATTTCACCAATAACTTCTCTTGCAATTGTAATACCTGATGTATTACCATTACAGAATAACTGAACACGATTATTACCATAATCGGCAACATATAAATTCATCCATCGATCTAATGTTATGCCGTACAGACTACGGAGTTGTGTCGAACTGTTTCCTGGTGACTGAAGAGTACTAGCTATAAATGTTCCATTGGAATCTTCAATTCTACATTTCATTACTGTAGAATCATTATCCCAACGAATAATACGACCATTGTTACTATCACTAACAAAAATATTTTGATTTGAATCAACATACAGGTAAGTAATAGTATCCAATGAAAACAGATTTAAACCATCGCCATATGTGCCGTTGCCCGCAACAATAACATGAGCAGTAGCACCTACTGAATATTTCAACATGCGGCAATAAATAGATCATCATTCGAATTGAAAAATAAACCAATCGGCAAAGATAATTCATTTAAATTGGAGCCTGGTGAACCAGTACCTGCAATTCTTCGATTCGTGCAATTCTAATAGACTCCATTTGTGCCTGAAAATCATAAATTTTTGTACGTATAAGAATGATGGCTCAATAAAAACTGATTTTCCCTGTGATTTATTCAATCATATCGTTTCTAACAAAAAAAAATCATGATTTAGGAGCCTTTGTCCAAACCAATGAATATAATTTGTTTATGTCAGCCCACCAATAATGTGATTCGGGAACACCGCTCCAATCTGGTTTTGGTCCATCTGGATAAGGATCTTCAAAATCTGTATCATAATTTAGACTAAGAAAATACCATTTTTCATCAAAATCTCCTTTCAAAGCAGTCACATCTTGTTCTTTCTCGGGATTATTAGGCACGAATCGTCCAAAATCATCAACCAAAAATTGAGTAGCCGACAGATACTTCAGATATTCGAATAAATCTTTTTCGTGGAGTTCTCTGCAAAGGCGTAGAATTCCCTTGTCACGTCCAAGAACTTGATAAACTTTGGGTAATTCTCGTTCGAGTTGTTGGACTTCGGCTTCTTCAAATTCAGTTAAATTGGTGAGATTTCGATTGCGAGCATATTCAAATGTTGAAATGAGAAAATTGGCCACTTGTGAAGAAGTAATTTGGCTCGATGTCTTCGCGATAGAAGCAAGATGTTGTAAAAAGGTAGTACGCATTGAAATAAGTGACATTCTAGAAAAAAAAAACGAGCACTATTTATTTCAAGATCGGCAAAGTTTAAACAAAGAACATCAAATCCTTATTCAATGCATCAATCGAAACTTGAACTTTTTCGTTAACATATATATCTTGGCGAATAAATAACAAAAACATACCAGATAACGAAAAAAAAAGAATAGAACAGCTAAAATAATGAGAGTAAAGAGAAAAAACTCAGTGACAGAAACAACAAAAACAATAAGATAAAAGAATTTTATTGCAAATATACTTTATTGAATGATCTTTTACGTAGAGCGTAACACAATATACTATTGTGTGCTACGTGTTTACTATTATTTTTGTCCAATACAACA